>Ga0080004_1137393_pt1 | contig 31647 bp, 43 predicted proteins | sample WasSprMetagenome_FD_69207 | JGI IMG/M metagenome (GOLD analysis project Ga0080004, IMG submission 69207) | Sulfidic aquatic microbial communities from Washburn Spring, Yellowstone National Park, USA - WS (SPADES assembly) (version 2) | ecosystem: Environmental > Aquatic > Thermal springs > Hot... | reverse complement strand
AAAAATACTAGAATGTCTCCATTTGGTTCAGAGAGGAGCGCCTAGCAAGTGAAGGGATGGTGTTGCGTGAAGCAAAGACTCGATGCTAGGAAGATGCATGCCTCAAAAATGCATCAGAACCCATTCTAGGAATTGTCAAAATAACTACTCTTAAGCTGCTAGGATTATAAGTCAGTCTAATAACAGGGAAGTTGAAGCCAACACTCCTATAAGAGCATTGCTTATTCAAGATAACAGATTTTTATGGGAATTGCTGCTTTAGACCCATGCAGATACTCTTCTCTGTTCCTCTTAACTCTAAGTATATTCTGTTCAGCAATTCTCCTCCTAATAGTGTCTTTGTGTTGCCTAAAAAGTGTAGGCTTTAGTCTTGACTTGAAGAATATCTTGACTTGAAGAATACTTTTACTAGGCAATGAGCCTTAGAACTATCTGCCTTCCGTTTATCGGCAATCCTAAACTAGCTCGAAATCCTAAACTAGCTGTAATCCTAGCTCCTTATATTTATTTACAAGGAATAATGATAAAGTACGTGTCTACTCTACAATCGGTTATGAGATTTTTTAGCAGGGTTCTAGATCTCTAAAGAGAGAACTGGTGCTGATGGTTCAACGCTTTTATCATAAGGCAAACCAAGTCTAGATACAATGAATTGCGATCTCTAATGTCAAGGTTCTCTTTGGCTCTATCTTTGTTACATATCATTGATGAAACCCTTCTTTTGCTACATCTTTGATGGCTTGGAAGGCTTCTTCAATAGTATCATATATTCCAAAAATTTCACCTTTGGCTATATACTTCCCGTTATGTTCTTTTATGAGCTTTGATAGCTCACTCTCAAGTAAGCTCCATTTCTTCGATATTAGGAAGCTATTGCAGATTCCAGCCACCTTTTGAGTGCCTTATTTATTGCATCAGGAATTTTAAGACCTAGTAACGTTGCCCTTCTGTAAAGTTCCTCATCAACCCCTTTTAAAACAATGTTTAGCTTTGGCATCTTTCATAAAAAGGATAACTTGATAAAAAGTTATCATAAAGGCAATTTTAAACAATTGGAAGCCTACCCAAACTGTCTTATTTTAGACTGCAATGGCGCTTTCTTGATAGAGCCTAAACTCTATTGCCTCAGTAAGAGAAGTATCCTAAATATCAGATGCTCTTAATTCCCAATAATCCCCAACCTTTACCAAGCCTATTTCTTCTTTAATCTTCTCGAATATGTTCTTCATCTTTATAAAATAACCATCTACGTAAATTATGATTCCTTCCTCAAGGGCATCGAGAGCTGTTGGACTCTTTTTTCTAAGCATCTTATCAAATTCTTCTGTTGTATAGCCAAGGGCTTCTATGGGTGCAGTCGTAGGATTTATCTTATTAAGAAGTTTTAATCTATCAAGGAAATTATGAGGAAAATTTTCAGATATGATCAATAAATCGATATCGCTCCCTACTCCATAGGTACCTTTTGCCATAGAACCATAAAGTATGATCGATCTAGGTTTTAATTTTCTTAGAATTGTTCTAGCATACCTCTCTATGTCTCGATGATATGGTATTCTTAGACTTACTTTAACCATCTTTTTGATACCTCAAGGACAAAATTTAGAATTACTTCAGCGCTTTGTATAGCCTCTCTTGCTGTACCCTAATCATAATACTCGAAAGGAGAACCTTCAGGGTGAGCGTTAGGGTAGAGAGTAGGTATATAGTGCCTATCAAGAAGCCTAGAGTGCCTCAAAGCTTCATCAACATTCACTCCTCTCCTTTTTAAACGCCCGACAAGCCTTATCAGAGAATGACCGACAGGTATTGAGCCAATACCATACAATAGACCCTTTACAGCATATTCCGCTGGTTGCTGAGCCTTAAAGCAAGCCCAGCTAAATCTTTTATTCTCTATATCCTCTTTAGCACTGTCTAAAGTATATTCAGCCTGCTTGATCCATCTATCGAACTCTTTCTTATCAAAGACCATAGATTTATCTATAGAAATATTTGTTAAAATGCTTTTTATGAAGAAATTTGCTTCAGATATTTAGCAAGATATAGGTCCATTAATGCAAAAATTAAAGCTAATAGGAATTGAGATTAATAGTGAACAGGATTTGGCAAAGATATTTGAAGAGATAGCAAAAAGAAGAGAAGGGAAGAAGATAGTAAGAATACTCGTTGAATAACACTTCATTTTGTTTATAAGTGAAGGGGGGATAGTCAATTATACAACGCAGCATCAATGATCAAATTGCTGAAACAGTATTCTTTTATTATTCTGTGAAGTGATATTAAATTGGATGATTTGATTATCAAGAAAGATTGTTAAAGGATAAAACAATGAGAAAATATCTTTAGCTTCATTTAAGGGTTGAGTGAATCAGAAGACTCAATATGTTCAAATAATGTAAATTGTTTTTAGAACATTTCTAGATCATAATCCTTATATATATTCTTGGAGATAAGTGCTTGCGATCAAAGATGGACAAGCATACAAAAGCTATCATATCCTTCCTAATTTGTGCAGTGCTATTCGTGTCAGCAACGCCTTTTATGGCAAAGGGATTCGGAGTTCCATCAGGAGCAGATGCATCAAGCTGGTACATGACTGTAAATGGAGTCCTTGATACTGATAAATACACGCTATATCCGTATGATGCAAAATCGTTGAAGATAGGATTCTCAAAGTTCGGAGAGATGATAAGCAGCATAGAAAACGTTGGCTTAGAATATGGTGGTGCAAGAGATCCATTTGCATCCCCAGCAGGGTCATCAGTAGACAGTGTTAATATGCCAAAGAGGGTATGGCAAGAGGGATGGTTCATAAACATAACATACTACAGCTTACTGACAGACAGGATAAGAAATGTATGGGCAATGGCTTTGCATGCTGACCTATTAGATTATGGTAATGGATGGATAAGAGTTGATGATGAATACCCAGGGTCTGCATCATCGGAGAGTACAGAGAATCCAAGAGATAGAGGTTACTTTATAGGAACGAGTCCGCCAGTATATGGATTCGGTGGTAGAAAGACAAACGGTACAGTAACAACAGACGATATAGAAGTATTGTATAATGGTCCAAGAAGGTTCGTGGCAAGAGTAGTGAATACAATATCTGACTGGGTACAACTAGATGGTCCTGAAACAGCGATCGATGTCCCATTAGTTCAAGTGATAATAACAATTGATTTCAACAAGGACACAAAAGAAGTGAATCTGTTCAAGGATGTTAAACTCATAACGACAAAGGCAGTATTTGGAACTATACCAATTAGCTACTTCTTCCCAGAACCGCCATCACAAGACGATCTTCATTATAAAATATATAGTCAGAACCCTGGGTTCTCAGGGCTATTCATTCAATTCAGCAATAGGGGAGAGTGGGACTTAGGAAAGCCAACAGAATATAGGAGCTATGTGCACTTCTTCACACAAGGAGCTCAAACCTCACCATACGATTATATAACAGGTGTTACACCAGAACCAGCACCAACAGGTCCAGATGAAAATGTATCTGAAGGATTAGCTACTGTATACGATTATCCATGGACTCTAACAACAACAATATTCTCCAACTACTACTCAAGGCACGGACCAGAGCCAGATACTGCTTGTGGAGATACATTCGATATGGCTCAGATAATAGGTTATGAAGGATCAGGTACAGCACCAAAGTATGTAGGCTATGCTGCTTATTGGCCAAGCTTATCAGACTGGGCTGTAGACGGTCTAGGAATGTCTCAATGGTGGAAATCTCTAACTACAGATGATGCCCACACTATAGATAGAACAAGTGAGCCCTTCAAGTCTCCTTATCTGATAGGAGAATGGGACTTCTTGCTATCAGATGCTCCATACACAATAGATTGTCCATGGACGCAAGATGAGAATACTCCAATAAAGGTAGACAAGCAGTTCAGAGGAGTTACAGTATATGGACTTACGGACTTTCACAACGATAATATCCCTGGTACCGGTCCTGACCTTGAGGATTTTGAGTATCACTGGTGCGACTATAGTATGCCATACAGATATTATGCAACTGCTGAAGAACAACTCTTCGCTGACGGCTACTTATGGGGAAAGAAATACTTCGACCCATATGACTGGTACCATGATATTGTACCCAATGTAGGAAAAGGCTACGACGACAACATGAACGGTTTCAATGCAAACTATTATGAGAACATAATAGACAAAGAAGTAGCGTATCAATTGTATCAGAAATTTAAGCCATGGGACTTAGAGAAATCATCAGAGAAATGGACATCGAGATGGGTAGAGTTTGGACTAGGAAAAGCAAGTGCTGATGAAATAGATGGCAAGAAATTGAATGAAATCATAGGTTCTACGGTCTTCAAAAATGGCACAACATACGATTACATATATCTAGAAATGACAAACATGCTTCCATTCTACAGCATTGCTTATAATGGAGATGGTGTCATTGGCAACGATCCTGAGGAAGTAGGAGAGTGGAGTGCTTACTGTACATTCGCTGAAAGAGTATTAGTGAACGGAAAACTCATGGTAAGAGGAACTGACTACTATATTGTCGTTGATGGAGATAAGGATGCCAGAGTAGTATTCATAGATGGTGGCAAACCAGATAAACCTTTAGAGCTTGACGAGAAAGATGTAATAAAAGTGCTATACTCAACAAGGTTTGGAAGCTATGAGTGGATAACAGTAGGCAAAGATTCACACCCGGTCGATAGCATAGGATCAGCAATGGTAACAGAAGCCTTTGACTCCATAAAGAAAATACCAGTATGGAAGCCAGGATTAGACATGTATGAGTCATCGACACCAACAGTACCATCATTATTGAGAAAGTTTGGTGCTGGTGATACAAGGGCAGATTACTACTACTCAGCAACAGATCACAGACTGGCATTGAAGGACGATTGGAGTAGCACCACACCAATTGCAAGCTCTAACATAATTACAGTAGGCGGACCATTAGCGAACGTAGTTACTGAATACTTCAACGAATTTGGAATGGTGATATACAGAGGAAGCAACTTTGATAAGAACGACTTCTTGCTAGTACCAGACTGGGGTTCAACATTCCTTGGTCATGATACACTTAACACAGTAGTAGATCCATCAGAATTGGAAGGATCAGGAATAGGAATAGTATCAACATACAAGGATCTTAATGGCACAGTAGGACTATCAGTATATGGATACTCAGGTGAAGATACATTATGGACATCAAAGCTATTCATGAACCTCAATACTGTACCAATATTCCTCGATAATGGAAACGGAAAGCTAGACTGGACTGATAGCAACAATAATGGATTGCTAGATCCAAATGACCTATCTGAAACTGAGAAGTGGGTACCAAAGCTACATCAATACGTATATGGCTGGTTTGCTGGAGATGATCTAATGCTAGGATGGATGAAAGAAGATGCTGATGGAAACTACAAGTGGTTCTTCATGCCATTGATAATGATACTGCAGGGAGAGAATCCAGGAGTAACAGACTTAATGATAAGACTATACTATAACATACCAAACTCATGCAATCCAGATGTAGTATCAACAGGAAAATTCTTCAGTCAAGATGTTCATCCAGTAGCATTAATAGTAGAAGAATTAGGAAGGATAAGTGAAAAGCCACAGCATCCAGACCCATAAGTCTGGATACACTTTTCTTTTTTATTTCATTTTCTTAAGATTAAACAGGATATTTTATGATGATTTAATGGTGAATAGGTTTCATATAAATGTCAATCCAGTTTAGCCATCATGCGTTAGAAAAAGCTCATAGAAAAGAAGGACCCAGCTACGGAGTAATTGAAGCAGGTCCTAACGTTCATCTTGAACTAGACGAGAAAGGAAAAATCATAGGAATAGAAATATGGAATGCGAAAATTGGCCTCATAAAACAAGTGGCAAAAGCCATAACCAATATCGTAAGCGAGAATCCCACAGGCTTCAGCCTTGAGAGTGTTAAACTATCATCTTAGGTTCGACTCTAGGAATATCCAATCCATCAAAATGCTTATCAAAGGATACTATAGCTTTAACACCTAAGGATAAAGCAGAAGAGTACTGTATAGAATCATATCCAAGCCTCTCTCAATACTTATCGCTTTTAACATGTCTGTAAGCCTGCTACGGTAAATTATAATTCCTTTATACGCTAATAGACTTGAGAGAAAAATCTTCAACTTACTAACCTTTGAATAGGCTAGCCATTATGATCATTACAGAGTATATAGAAAAGTCTGTTAAGAAGGCAATTTTACTCCCTTCTTTTATGGTTTTGAGGAAAGCTTGCACTCACTCTTTCTTTGCCTGCTTAGCAAATGAAGGGGTTTGGGGAAACAAAGAAACTCACGCTCTTTAGAGGTGGGATGAATTTGTGTCCTGAATGATCCTTTGAAAGCCAGGATAATTCTTGCAAAGGCATGGAGGAAGGTAAGGAGGCAAAGAGATGACTTTGCACACAAAGTATCAGATAAACTTACGAAAGAATATGGAACGATAGTCTTTGAAGACCTGAACGTCAGAGGCATGGTCAAGAACCACTCTCTCGCATCGGCAATAATGGACACTTGCTGGGGGAAGATACGCCAGTTCACCGTCTATAAGGCGGAGAGGCGTGGCGGACGAGTAATACTCGTCAACCCAGCAGGGACGTCGCAGAAATGCTCTGAGTGTGGAGAGATGGTTCGAAAGCCTCTATCCGAGAGAACTCACATCTGTCTAAAATGTGGACTCGTATTGGACAGGGATGTAAATGCAGCAAGGAACATCCTTGCATCGGGTCTGGAACGGGCCCTCACAGAGGCTGAACCTCTGCTTATCCATAAGATAAGCAAGCTCGGTCGAGGAAGTGAGAAGCCCACGGGCTTCAGCCGTGGGTAGTTCACCATTACCTCTAGAAAGATGTTCGTATCAATACATTCTTCTCAGCCCATAGCTTCTTGCTAGATGTTGAAGCTCAACAGAATCCATATCAATGTCTGAAAGTAACCCATCTATAGCTTCTACAGGCTCTCCCTCGAATTTTACTTCCTCAAGGCTAAGGAGCCATCTTTCAATGGCTTCCTCAGTAGCACGACTAAGGGCTCCTTTCTTGAATCCGAATCTACGCATAGCGACTTCTCTAGACCTTTACAACTCTTTTCTAATTTGAAGTCTGATGCCCGGCATATTACACATATGCATATATGTCTATTTATCCTTTAGAGATTCTATTCTAGAAAGATTATCTTTGCTTCAAAGGGCTTTCTGGCTATCTCCCTTCTCAACTCTTCTTCCTCGGTAAATACGGCTTTAGTATTAGTTATAATGGCTGTTGCTAAGGAGCTACAGTCGGCAAGAGATATCGCTCTCTCACACTTTAGCTCTCCTGTCTTCATCGCCAATTCTATTGAGCCATGAATGGAGATCATATTCGATAGTAAAATCTTCTCCATCTTCTCACGAGCGAACTCCTTCCCCTTGAGCCTACACATTATGTAGAAGGTTTCTGATATGGTGTAGAGGGAGCAGTGAGCTCTTTCATCAGGCTTAAGATTGGCAAAGTAGTCCCTTACAGCTTCTCCGAGGTGAGAGCCTATTAGGTACTCTATGATAGCGCTCGTATCAAGGGTGAGATTTCCCTGCAAGCGACTCAAGCCTTCTCTCCTCTCCTCGCCTTAAGTCTCTCAATATAGTTCGCGCCTCCTGTTCTTCTAAGCATCCAAAAAGGGATAGTAACTTCTCTTTATCCCTCTGACCCTTATAATAAATTTCTAGAAGCTCTTTTATAGCTTCGCCAACGGAGACCTTTCTACCAGATCTTTGCTGAAGCTCAGCCGCAAAAGTGAAGAGCATCCTTTTAACCTTCTCATCAATTTGTATAGTCCCCATAATCAACACATTCTATAGAATGTACAGCATGTATATAAGTTACACTATCTGATATTATATCAAAGAAGCTGTTGGCAATAACGGTAAAAACTTAAGGTAATTCAGCAAGGACGTTCATCCAGTGGCACTGATAGTAGAAAATTTAGGAACAATAAGTGAGAAGCATTAGACCCATAAGTGTGGATACCATTTTATTTTTTAACAAATTCTTGATTAAGTAAAACTAGAACTTCCTTGTCAAGGTCTTCTGGCCATTTGGCTATTTTGTAGATTCCAAAGTATTTGTCAGATACTGGCTCTAAAGGCTCGATGATAACCTCCTTTTCTTTTGCTCTGATTTTGACATAGCTTCCACTCTTTAATTCGGCTCTTTCCCTTACCTTCTTCGGAATGAGTATTCTTCCTTTCTTATCGATCTTTGCTATTTCCAAGAACCCACAAAATATTATTTTCCCACTTATATGAATATTCCCACTGATTAAGGTAGCGATGGTTCCACTAGAGAACTTGAAGACCCTAACAGAACAATTAGATAAGTAGAGAATCAACTACATCGTAAGATACTTCTGGGCTTGAGAACCAAAAAGTGATGCCAATCTGCGAATAAAACGCTCAAAAACCCCACCTCTATGCTTATTTTCACCTTGATAAGATAATCTATCTTTTACAGTCTTCTCTGCGAGTTCCTCAAGCATCTCCCTAATGTTTCTTACTTCTTTGTAGATAATCTCTAACGTAATAGACTCGCTCATCCAAACACATAATGGGATGTTTTGCTCTAACTCTAACTTAAACTTTCCATTTTTTTCAGAGTATAAGGTTTAATAACATGAATCTTCTATTTGGTTAGTGTGGTCAACTTGAGTGAAGTTTTGGAGCTATTCAAGGAACATGAGTCTAATAGGAAGTGGTTCGAGGAGAATCATGAGAGCCTTGTGAAAAGTTATAATGGTAATTTTATAGCCATTTACAAACAAAAAGTCGTCGACTTTGATGAAGATGTTGGGAGGCTTATGGAGAGAGTTAAGAAAAATTATCCTTTAGATAGAGTTTCTGTTGAACATGTAAGCAAAGAGAAACTACAGTTGATACTATGAGAATACGTGGCTTCTTGAACAGAGACTATGAACCTCCAGCCCCTTTCATCAAGGTTTTGCTCATCTCCAAGGACTCAAACATACATAAATTCTTGGATTTACACATAGATACGGGAGCCTCATCAAAGATAATACTGGATAAAGATGCAAGATACATTGGGCTGGATATTAAAAGCCTTAAAAAGGCTAAGAGAAACATTGGTGGAATAGGTGGGTTGATCGATACCTACCTTATTAAGGACGCAATAATAATATTCAAAACCGAGGAAGGAATGCTTTATGAGGAAAGGTTGAATCAGCTTGTGGGGGTACATAAATTAAATAAACTTACCGAAGAGGAAAGAAGACTTATCATGAGGTTCCCATCACTACTTGGCCGTAACGTCTTAAGAAAGTTCAGATTGATATATGATGAGAGGTCTAACGAAGTCTTCATGGAAAGCTAGCTTGCCTTGTTTGTTATAAATTCCGATTAACCATACAAACTACCTTTCTGTAAATAAGTTGAATACTGTAAAACAGGAAATCCTACATGCTTCAGAGGTTGGTAACTCGCATGAACAGTATAAAGAACCCATCAGCCAAGAGCTATTCCGAAAGTACTGTAGAGCCTATCTATCCCCTCTTCTCTTGCAAAATAGACTAGCGAGGTTATCGTTACGACACCATATGCTTCAACAACCTCATGTCTCTGGATAGAAGGGTTCATCCTTTCTGGTATTTTAACTTCGTCTGACCACACTAACTGTAACCAATAAGTCTCTTCCAGCTCTGTTGGAGATATCATAAGATTGTGTGGGAAGACTCGAAAAAGAAATCCTTCATCTGTCTTCCAAAAGCACTCTAGTAACCCCCTCACATAAGCATCCTTATGTCTGTTGATCAGACTCGGAATGTATTCGTCAGGTAGATTCTTATACCATGACTCAAAGCCCTTCACGATGACCCCGATGCTTTCTACCATCTCTTCGCCACGATGCCACACCACATTCACTACCTTGGTCTTAAAATCCAAATCATTTAACACTGAAGCTATGTTATTGACCTTGAACTTATCTTCTAATATAATTAAGTCGTCACCCATATCACAGCGAATAAGACCACACAACTGACCCATGGTGAAGCAGAAGTCTTTTTCTTCATCTTCATTGTCGTCCTTTTGACAAATTCTTGAAATTCCCCTCTCAGTTGCCCTAATTCTTGAATTATCTTAACTCCATTAATCCCCACGTGAATACATCTTACGGTAAAATCCATAATTTCTTGGCAAAACCCCACCCCCTACCCCAGTTCTACCTATAATACCAAGTGGGATAAGAAGAGTACTCATTACTGTAGTTACTAAATTTATGGACGTGATTCCAAAACCCATACGTAATAGACACTGAAGAACTATTCAGCACAGACGTTCATCCAGTAGCATTGATAGTAGAAGAATTAGGAACAATAAGTGAGAAACCACAGCATCCATAGATCTGGATGCCTTTTTATATCGTTGATATGAATTAATCAGAAATATGTTTTTAAGTCTGATTTTCAAATATAATTCTGGTAAAGTATTATGACCCTGATAATGGAAGCCCGCATCGGAAAGAAATATGCAATATACTTGCCTAAGGCAATAATTGAAGCTCTTGGTCTAAAAGAGGGTGAAAAAGTGTTATTAAGAGTTTCTGGAAATACTTTGATATTGGAAAGCCTTCAAGATCCAATACAAATAGCTATATCTGGCAAAAAGTTTGCTTCTATGAAACCTGAACAGGTCGAGGCGATAAGCCTTGAAGAGCAAGCAAGCCATGTTGAGAGTTCTTCTTGACACATCCTTCATACTTCCCTCTCTAGGGATAGATACAGGCGAGGAAATCCTAAAAGGACTTAAAAAGCTGATTGATATTGAAGCTGAAATACACTACTCCCGCTTTAGCATCCTTGAATCAATATGGGTAGCAGCTAGACTTATAAAAAGCAAGACCTTTGACATAGGGAGCTTTATGCTTGGCCTAAGGAGCATATTGGAGAGCGGTAGATACAAAGAAGTGGATGAAAATTACGAAACATTCAATGAAGCTTTGAACCTTTACATGCTGGGTCATAAGGACATGATAGATAATATACTCTACGCAAACTCGGTCCATCTTAACCTTAAGCTACTAACACTAGACAACGAGCTTAAAGATTTCATACGTAATAAAGGGCTAAAAGATAATATAATATCATCAGATCAAATAACCTGAAATTCTAAATAGCAACTTTCGTTATTTATATCTGCAAGCTCCTTCAGTCAAGACGTTCATCCAGTAGCATTGATAGTAAAATAATTAGGAACAATAAGTGAGAAACCACAGCATCCATAAATCTGGATACCATTCTCATCTTAACAAGTTATATAGCTATACAAATGCGAAAAGTGGTCTCATAAAACAAGTGGCAAAAGCCATAGTCGAGCCAAAATCACAAGGAAAAGAGTTTAAAGCCTGTTTACATAATCGTAAATTGAAATGTCTACAGTCATAAGCTTTAGAGTTAAAAAGGAAATAAAGGAAGAGCTTGAGAAGGCTGGGGTAGATATAGCTAAAGAAATCAAAAAGGTCACAAGAGTTAGCTTGGAAAGTGAAAACAAAAAGGCAGATTGAAAGATGGAATGAGATTCTTAATAGAGTGAAGCCTAGTGAGAATGGCTTCTCGGTCAAGAGTGTGAGAGAAGACCGTAAGAGTCATTGATTAATCTTCTTTGGTAAAATTCTTTTCTAGAGAAGAAGGCTGAGATAGAGTGGAAGAAGTTATTTTAGAGGGTGTTATGAGCTTGAATCTCTCCTTTAAAGAAGTTATTAATGCTTTATGGAAAAAAGTATTGAACGAGGAAATGAGAGCAAAAGAGTCCCATCACCTAAATGATAGATCTAGGAACAATAGACCTTGCTGAGAATAAGGCGAAAAACGCAGTCTTCATTTTGCTCACACGCTTTAAGCAAAAAACCCACTTATAAAAAATAATATTTAAATCCCACCATGAAGCAAAAAGAAAATAGGTGGGAAATTTAGCATCTTGGAATTGGATAAGAAGGGAAGGCTAACTCTTCCAAAGGAGATTCGAGAATCCCTTGACATAGGTAAGAAGGTTCTAATTATAAACGCTGGCGACCACCTTAAAATAATTCCCCTACCTTCTAACCCTCTTCAAATCCTTCACGGTGCATTTAACGTCAAAAAACCCTTCAAAAAACTGAGAGAACAGGCAGAATTAACAGCTGAAAACGAAGCGAAGAAAGAGCGGGGTTGATTCTTAAATGCCCATTTTAGAAAACGATGTTATTTTCGCCTACCTAAACGAGTATGATCCTAACCATGAAATAGCTGAAAGAATCTTTCAAAGACTGCATGATGGAGAGATCGACTTGGAAATTTCAAGCGTCAGTCTTATCGAGATGGAGTTAATCTATAGAAGCGAAAAAATGGAAGATAAACTTCTTAAAGACTTGGCAGCCATGGCAGCATTGCCACATGTAAAATACGTTGCACTAACTTCTGACGTGGCTGTTGCAAGCGTATATTTGAGGCAAACGCTGAACCTAAAATTTTTCGACTCACACTATGCTGCAACTGCACTAAAACATGATAGAAAGATCATCTCTTTTGATCAAGCATACGAAAAAGTGCCAGGCTTAACACGCATAAAACCTGAAACTATATAAAAATACAATGCTATTGATGAAACAGAATTGGAGAACAAAAAGCTAATTTTTAAGGCTCAAAATTGTATGGTTTATCATCAAATTGGTTTTAATCTATGAAGATAAGATACTAAATTGGAATATGCATTGTGGATCCATGTCCACAAGTAGCTTTTTTACTGATAGAAATCTACTTCTAAAAGTAAGTAGCTTACTCAAGAGATGATTGAAACCTTTGAGATTCTTAAGGATAAGATGAAATTCATCAAAGACTCCTCTATCAGAATCTTCAGCTATCTATATGATCTTATTTAAATGATGCTCAACCTTATTATGAGAATTTAAAACATTACCTTAGACGCATGAATCACCTTAGATATATTCTTCCCTTTCTCATACAACTCCATGTCAGCTGTGATAAGCGGGGCTTCTACTTCAAGAGCCAGATAGGAAGCATCGTATAAGGTAATATCGAGCTTAATAGCCATCTCTATAGCCTTTTTGAATTCGATCTCTTCAATGTTGAGCGTAGGTATGGATTTAATATAGTTAAAATTTCTTTTTGCATCTTCCTTAGCGATGAAGTTTTAAAGTGTTAGTATCACCAAAGCGTTAACTATCTCATATAGAATGAGTGATGGCACGTATATTTCCTTAAGCATGCTTACAAGCTTTATGGTTATGTCTGTATACTTCTCTTTAACAACGGTTTGGATTACTATTGATGAGTCTAAAACGGCTTTAAGGGGCTCGTTTAACAAATGTGCGACCCTCTCTCATTTCACGGATTATTCTTACGATGGCCCCATCAGGAAGCTCAGGAGTTATTTTAACTTCCTCTTTAAGGTTTATCTTAACATCATCCATGTTCTATAATCTCTTTCATTAATCTTTCTGCAAAATTTTTATCATTATAAGCTCTAATCCTTTTAACAGTTGTATCATAAGCATCTATATATTCTTCCTCTAATTCTCCTTTCGAATACCTTGAATCTATTTCACTCAACTTTTCTATCAGCAATTTTCTCTCTTCTTTTGGCATTATTCTAGCATCTGTCATAGCCGCTGCCCTTGTAAAAATTCCTTCATCCAACAAGTACTTCAAGGCTTTGAACGGTAATTCATAATACTTGCCTATTGCTCCAGTTCTTTGAGTAAAGCCTTCTGGAGTTGCAGCCTTAAAAGAAACCCTGACATAAATAAAATTCGAAAATTTTGACAATCTTCTCACATAATCCCTATCAGCTCCAAAAATTATTCCATTTGTCTCAAGGTAAAATTGATAATTCAATTTTTCAACATAATCTAAAACTGCAAGAAGATGATTCTTTCCTAACGTAGGTTCACATCCAGATAAACGAAACTTGTTAATTTTTTGTATTCGCCAGTAGTTTGAATATGTTATACCCTTTTTAGCAGCTTCAAGAAGCTTTTCAGCAACCTCTTTTGGTGAATAAAATCTTCCAAATCTTTCTGGAAAGTCTCTAGACCAATTCGACCAGCAATAAAAGCATCTCAAGCAACATCCAACAGCATAACCAGTAGCAATACCTCTATAAACTGGGACAGAATAAAAATCAGTATACTTTCTTTCAACACCATTCGCTCCACTCCGAGTTACGATTTCTTCTGTCTTCTTTGCTAACTCCAAGGGGTCAAATGGTTCAAAACCTTGAATCAAGAAGCGTTGATATTCCATATTTTTCAATTTAAAATTGTTAGAACTTCTTTAAGTAGTAATCTCAAAGAATCTTAAAAGCTAAAAGGACTTAAAGAAAGTAAGCCAAGATAAGGCTAAGAGAACCTCTGCTTATCCATAAGATAAGCAAGCTCGGTCGAGGAAGTGAGAAGCCCACGGGCTTCAGCCGTGGGTAGTTCACATTTAATAAGCCTTCATAATCAAGATCATAATCTCTCATTAAGGCTACAGATTTGAAAAGATCCTCGTGCTTCAGTCGATGGATCACCAAGCCTTTTAGATTTTTTATAGCATCTTCTACTAAATGCTTTTCATTTAGACTCTAGCCAGTTAAACCTGAGATGATTATCAATACTTCATAAGTTATATTTAAATGAGAGATCATAGCATGATAAGTCTTGATGCCATTTTAACTAAAAAATTTATATAAGCATATGAATGAGAAATTTAGAGGACAAATTGTGGTTAGATAAACTAGAAAAGAAGGTTCATAGAGCAATGCTTCTTAAGAAGAAGGGGTTTGATGAGGTTAGAATTATAGTTCTGAATTGATTGAGGGTGTGTAAGTCTTGTTTAATAAGGCTTATAGTTTGAGAGTCTATGGGAGAGTTCAAAGAGTTGGATTTAGAAGGTATGTCCTAGATTTAGCCCAAGATCTGAATCTATCAGGTTATGTTAAAAATCTATCCGATGGATCTGTCGAAATATTTGTACAGGGTGAGGAGGAAAAGCTTTCAAAATTTCTCGAATCTATAAAACAACCACCGCCTCCAGCAAAAATAAGAGAAATTAAGGAAGAAGAGACAAGTGAAAAAACAGAAATCAAAGAGTTTAGAATTGTATATGGAGAGATAGCCGATGAGCTTCAAGAGGGATTCGGAGCAATGCAAACAACATTCTATGAATATTGGAAGGAATTCAGGGATTATAGAGAAGAATTTAGAGATTATAGAAAGGAATTCAGGGATTATAGAGAAGAATTCAGGGATTATAGAAATGAGTTCAGGGATTATAGAGAAGAATTTAGAGACTTTGCTAAGAGGACTGATGAAAACTTCAAATTGATCTTGAACAAGTATGGTGAAATATCCGAGAAAATGACGATTATACTTGAAACTTTGATAAAGGAATCAAAGGAAACAAGAGAAATGCTGAACGAGACGATGAGACTTCTAAAAGAAGCATTAGAAAGACTACCAAGAGCAAAGGATTAGCAAAAGAGGCTAGAAACCGTATATTGCTGTAAGAAAATTCAGCTCAATCGCGCTTATCAGCTAGCTCTTGAGGGCTTTTTAATATCATTTTTAATATCAGGATGAGTGAAAAGCCGGACATAAATCAAGTCTTGAAATACTTCTCATCAAATCTGTTTTTCATGCACAGGGTTGTAATTATGAGAGATCATGCATACTTGTTGAATCAGTAGCTATCATTTTTATAGAGTTTATCACTCTAACAAAATCTGAAACAAAGTCCTTTTGGACTCTGCCAAACTTACCATTGAACCTTTCACAAACAGCCCTTCTCACACCTATTATATCCGCATTCAATTCTTGAATTCGAATTACATCTCCCTTTTTTAATCCACCAGCCAATGCCACTGTTAGACCAAGCCTATGTGATTCATCTACAAAAAATCTAAGTTTGTGTGAATCAAGAAAGTCAAATAAGTTTGCCTCTCCTTTATTTTTAACATCTATTAAAACTCCATCCGCCCCAGATTCGTAAGCTATTTTTGGTAACATCAAAGGGTTTAAGCCTTTGAATTCAGCATAATCAGCATAACCAGAGGCTATGACTTTTGTTTTAGAATTATAATCTTTTACAGATCTTACCACATTTTTCATCATGTAAAGTGCATCATCGAAGGAACTTGGTCCAAACAAACCAACTTTTACATAATTTGCGCCTGAATAGGCAACGCCCAGAGCAGCAAGAGAGGCTGTGCCAGGAAGGTTTGGCATATCTCCTATAGTCGCACTTATCTGGGCTTCATCGCCTAGGATTCTTCTAACCTTTGTGATTACCCAAGGAAAGTTTGCACCTAAAGCTCCCTCTTTTGGGTTTTTAATATCTATTATATCTGCCCCTCCATTAAACGCATCCAATGCTTCATTAACCTCTGTTATGCTAACTAAGAGCTTTAATGCATTTTTCATAACTATCTCCTCATGGCATTTAGGCATATAACCATTACTTAACTTTGGCTTCTTTTTTAATTTCTTTAATCTTTTTTGAACTTTCTTTTATTATATAAATACCAAATGTGCATATTATAACTGTTGAAATTATGACTGTAAGCACGATGTCTTGGAAAAGTTCGGCATTACTTAATCCATACGCTACAATTAGTTGAGATAATACTGCTGCAGCCAGACCACGAGGAAGCATAATTGTCATCAGACTTCTGTCTATCTCCAAGATAGGATCTTTGATGATACTAATCCAAACAGCCACATATCTAACAAAAAGAAAGATAAATGAGAGAGCTATACCAATTAAGATAAGACTTAAGTCATAAAACAAAAGAATCGCACCTAAATAGGTAAAAAAGAAAGTTCTAATTATGAATGAAATCTCAGAGTGAAATTTTTTCATGATTCTACTTGCCTCTATCGGATGGCTAATATACAATGTTTCTGAGATTTTAACTCCATTACCAAGTATTAGTCCAAAGATCAAAGTAGTTATGGCTCCGTTACCACCTACTTGCTCAGATAACCCGAATAGCAAAAGGGCTATACAGACAGTAAGAATATCTTCATATGGCTCATCAATAAAGCTACTTAAAACTCTCAGCCATACTATACCGCTAATGAAGCCTATAACTATCCCGATTGAAAATCCTGATACAATTCCTCTAATAATTATGTTAAAGCCATCCTCTGTAGGGCTTTTTGTAAAGAATTGTAAGAAAGCAATAGTAAAGACTATGCATATAGCATCCGTAAAAGTAGATTCGAGACTAAGAAGGGTTAAAGCCTTCCCGCTAACATTGACCTTATTAATAAGAGGAATTACGATGGCTGAGCTTGTACCACCTATTATCGAGCCTAATAAAAAGCCTTGAAGAATATCCCATCTTAAAACAAAATAAGTAAATATGGATGTAGCTATCATAGAAAACAAAAATTGTAGAAATGCAAGCACGATAGCCCTTGGGCTTTCCTTTAATACTGTATAGAGATTCAGGTTAAGCCCACCATCAAAGAGAATGACTGCAATAGCAAGGGCTGAGAATACAGGGGCTACACTAACAAGGGTAGATCTCTCAACAAGGTTTAAGACCGGTCCAACTATTGCACCAAATAAAATCAAGATTAAAATATCAGGTATGCCTGTCTTTCTGAAAAGATAGCTACCTAAGAAGCCTATTATCACTATAATGCCAATAAGAATGAATACTGATGCTACATCCATAGCTTTATACAAAGGCGAAAGAACGAATTTCATTATTATGCTTTTCTAAAATATCGGTTGATGCTTAATTTTAGAGCTTACTACGTTAATTTTTGCTGATAATCAATTAAGCATAGATTTAGATTTTTTCTAACTTCTCGATATACATAAGCGTGAAATCTATCTCAGGAATATACTTCATCCTCACAGTTGCCTTTGCATTACCATACTTTGTCTTTACAGTAACATCTAAATGCTTGCCTTTCAGAGTTTCATAGTCATAAGCATGGCTCTTCTCTCCTTTTATCATGTCAGCGTTTATCTTCACTTCGACACTTTCTCTATAAGGTTGCAATCTCATGCTTTTACTAATAGCTTCCTCTAAAGCTCTGATTAAATCTTTATCTTTGAATACAGGCATGCCTGTAAATTGATGATATATTGCACCTAAAGCTATCCCACCCTCAAAGACAGCTCTCTCTCTGTCTGTAACGCTTTTATCAAAATACTTTCTGACGGCTTCTTCTATGCTTTTCATAATTCTTTTCTTATCTCTCCTAAAGTTGTAACCCTCTCAGCAATTAAATCGTGCTGGTGAATACTCTCCATACTCCTTACTTTAAAGACCAAACGAATATTGTCAGGAAAGTCAGGGAATTCTTTTATAAAGTAATGCATCATATAGCGAACACAATCTTCAACGAACCTTGGGTTAGATGTTGCATTTATGACCAATTCAGCTTCATCAGGTCTCTTTAGAAGCTCAAAGGTTGATGAGCTCATAGAATCTGTGATTATCTGCACTAAACGTGTAGCCTCCAAATCTATATGCTCAGGTATCTCAACAATTATCGAGCCGTAAGCTCTTTGCATATGAGTCGCTATAGGAATTTTTTCTAAAATTTTTTTCATCTTGTCTTTTGTGAGATCAAGCTTTTCCATCTCCCCTTCTGCGATCTTTTTAACAACTTCTCTTGCACAAGGACAAGCAGTTATTCCCATCATGCTTATTCCTACCATTCTTTTAGTATTTATTGAGCCATCACTACTTCTCTCTGCATTAGCTTTCGCTATGATCTTAAAAGATTCATAGCTTAGGCTTTTTGTTTTTGGCGTTCTTTGCTTGAAGATAGCTTCACCTCTCGCTCTTACTTCAGAACGAGTTGCATAATCGTGCTTTTCTAATAGCTCTTTAGACATCGCAACGCAGACATCTTCAAGCTTGTAAGTCTTTCCAACGTATCTGCTCAAAACATCGTTGATAACTTCATAGTTTCTTGATGGGTGAATACCTTTCTGAGTGGAAGGTAAGTCTATAAAAGCATCAAAGACTGGAACTATGATTATAGGCTTATTCTTAAGTGTGACATAACCTATGGGCATCTTCACACCAACGACCCCAACTTTGTTAATGGATAGGCTGACTTCAGGATATCTCTTATGCATATCAGGTAATTCTATCTCCATATGTATACTTTCTTTAAGCTAACTTATATCTGTATATATTACTGAGTATTAAAAAGGCGATAAGCTTAGATCATTTTAAGCCATTATCAATATGGCTAGCCATTTAGAAGTTTAATTATGCTAACAATACGATTATATATTCTTCTGTAGTGGGTAATGGTGTGAGAAATTATGGTAATAAAGATAGGTTTTGTGAAAATAGGAAATATAGGTTCTGCACCTATGCTCGAACTTTTACTTGATGAGAGGGCTGAAAGAGAAGACATAGATGTTAGAGTTGTGACAAGTGGTGCAAAGATGGGTGTAGATCAGGCAGAAGAAATAAGCAAGAAAATGGTGGATTATAAACCAAACTTTGTAGTTACAGCTAGTCCGAATGCAGCCCTCCCTGGACCAAGCAAAATTCGAGAGATTTTAAAGGAGGCTGGAATTCCTTTGATCGTCATTTCAGATAGTCCTGCTAAAAAGGCAATAAAGCAGATAGAAGATATGGGGCAAGGTTACATAATAGTTGAAGCAGACTCTATGATAGGGGCAAGGAAAGAATTCTTAGACCCAGTTGAGATGGCATTATTTAACGCTGATCTAATAAAAGTCTTATCCATAACAGGAGCCTTTAGCATAATATACACTGAAATGGATAAACTCATAAATGCCTTTAAGAAAGGTGAGACTCCTGTCCTGCCAAGGATAGTTATAGATAAAGAGAGGGCAGTTAATGCTGCAGGTTTTCAGAATCCATACGCAAGGGTAAAAGCCATGGCTGCCTATGAAATAGCAAGAAGAGTTGCTGACTTGAGCGTTGAAGGATGTTTTATGGTAAAAGAATGGGAGCGTTACACAGCTTTAGTTGCTGCTGCACATGAGATGATGCGCACTGCTTCAATTCTTGCTGATGAAGCAAGAGAGATTGAGAAGAATAGTGATGCTGTTCTTCGTATGCCTCATCATAGTGATGGAACAATAATGCAGAAGAGGAAATTGATAGAGAAGCCAAGAAAACCTGGAGAATAATAATTAACTAACACGATTTAACAAGACTAGCATATTTTTAAGACAGGACTCATTACCTAGAGTGCACTATAGAGGAGATTTGATGAGAGTCCTTCTCATTACAGGACAGCTAGCAAAAAATCTAGTGAGAAAATATGCTAGTGAAAGTAATGTAGAGTTTGAAATCATAGATTTACCTATCTCTGTAGCTTCTCTACTAACCCCTAGATACATACTTCATGAGTTAAAGATAAGAAAGGTTAAAGATTTTGATATGATCATAATACCTGGACTTATTTCTGGAGATGCATCCTTAATAGATGATATTGGAATACCAGCCTTTAAAGGTCCTAGATACGCTGCTGACATACCTTTAGTGCTCGATATGCTGAAAAAGGTTAAGCTATCAAAGACTAAACCCGCTGACGATCTTTTAAAAGAAGAGCTAAGGAGAAGGGCTATTGAAGAGATAAAGGATATAGAAAAGCGGAAAGAAGATTTTTTAAAGAATCCTTGGAATATGCTCATAAACAACCTAGCGATAGGAAAAGATTTTCCTTCAAGGATCATGGCTGAAATAGTCGATGCTCCTAAATTGAATGATGAAGAAATAATGAAGAAGGCAAGATACTATGCTTCATCAGGGGCTGACATAATAGATATAGGCATGATAGCAGGTGAGTCTAGACCTAAAGATGCTGAAAGAGCAGTCAAAGCTGTTCGATCTGTTGTGGATTCATTGATCAGTATCGATACTATGGACCCTAAAGAGGCTGAAGCTGCAGTTTCGGCAGGTGCAGATTTGATCCTGAGCGTAGATGGTGGTAATGCAAAGGAGATGGCATCCTTTGCTTCAGACGTTGCTGTGGTAGTAATCCCTACAGATCATAGTAAACATCTTTTTCCTAAAGATCCTTTAGATAGAATCGATCTTATTGAGGAGAACATAAGAAAGGCTAAGAATTTAGGGATGAAGAAAATTATTGCTGATTTAATTCTCGACTCTATCATCTCACCAGGCTTTTTAGATTCGATCGTGGCTTTTTATGAATTCAGAAAGAGGGAGCCAAATATCCCTCTTTTAATGGGTGTTGGCAATATTACTGAGCTATTAGATGCTGATACAGTAGGTGTAAATGCTTTGCTTGCTGGCATTGCATCAGAGCTAGGAGCAAGTATACTTCTGACTACTGAAGTGAGCGATAAAGCAAAGGGTAGCGTTAGAGAGCTATCCTTGGCTTCAAAGATGATGTTCTTAGCGAGAAAAAGATCTTCAGCGCCAAAAGATATGGCTCTTGATCTGATAATCATGAAGGATAAGAAGTCAAGAGAAGAATCTTATGATAAAAAGGTTGAAGAAGGTGTGAAGATTATAGAATCGAAAAAAGCTAAATTGAGGAGATTGGATCCAAAAGGATCCTTTAAGATAATATTGAATAGAGATGAAAAAGAGATAATAGCATTACATTATCCAAGCTACAAGACTGATGAGCATGATCTGATAATAAAAGGAAAAAATGCTGAAGATATTTACAGAACGATAATAGATTTGGGTCTAGTCTCTCTTTTTGATCATGCAGCTTATTTAGGTAGTGAATTGCAAAAAGCTCAAATAGCCCTTGTGACTGGAAAGAGTTATCTTCAAGATATGCCACTTTTTAGCAAAGTAAATAATGCTTCTTTATGATTAAATTTGGGAAAAGTTGACAAAGGTTAGTTTATCTGATCTAGGATTCATAAAAAATTGTATATTCGAGGCAATAGTCTCAACATATAGCATCGAAAATTTGCCAAATGCAGCTCCTATGGGAATAATGACTGATGACATGCAAAGTCTGATCATCAAGCCATACACAACATCTCAAACCTACAGAAACATACTCTTACAAAAATGCGCCGTAATAAACATAACTTCTGACCCTATCATTTACTATAAGACTACCTTCAAGGATGATAAACTTCCATTAGATTGGTTCGAAAAAGCCGATAAAGTTAATGCACCAAAGCTAAAAAATGCTGATGCATTCATAGAAGTGAAAGTAAATGAAATAGAAAATATAAAAGATAGAGCAAAAGTTTTATGTGAAGTCATAAATATAGCTTCTGCCAAAGTCAAGCCAAAGGCTTATTGCAGAGCAACTTTTGCTGTAATCGAGAGCATAATACATACTACAAGGATCAATTTTCAAAAGGATGAGAAGAAGGTTGAAGAATTGACAAGGTTAGTCAAACATTATTATGCATTAGTAGAAAGAGTAGCACCAAATTCAATCTATTTAGATATGATGAAAGAAAATCTTAAAAGAGTAGAGGCTTGGAAGGATAAAAGTGAAATATAAGATTTTATATTCATATTTTTTGCTTTTATGATGAGCTAACTTGCACCTATTGATCTTTGAGGATAATTTGACGCTAAACTTTCACCCAATAACCCTTACCAGACCGGTATTCGATCTTATGCTAGGAACAAAAACACTTCTTAATGCTATTTTAGATGAGGTAAAGCCTGAGCATTATTCACTATTGGTATCAGAGTATTTATCTCCTATTACAAAAAGAAGACATGCTAATGCTGATGTGAATCCTGAGAAAGTAGAGGGTGATGTAGTCTTCATAAATTCTCTTTTAAGGCTAGATAATCAAGAATTGAAAAAATTGTTGATGAAAGAAAATCATTTTGTTGCCTTTTCTAATAATAGTTTAGCAATAGCAAAAGTTGGCTCTAAATTGGCAAGAGAAGTTTTGATACCTCCTGGTTCCATGGCAAAGACCTTCTCTAATAAATTCAAAGGATATGCTGATGAATTTAAACTAGATGACTCTTTTTTGATAAGATATCCTTGGCATTTGATAGAATTAAACCCTGAAGCAATTATAAAGCAATCTTCAAATCTTAAAAGAATTTCAGATTTAGGAGAGAATTGCATTGTATTAGGTCCAAATTCAGGATTGATCGTTGAGGAAGGAGTTGAGATAGAAGGGCCAGTCTTCTTCGATACAAGGAATGGTCCTATTCATATATGCTCAAAGGCTAAGATCCTACCCTTCTCAAGGATAAAGGGACCTTCGTATATAGGCAAAGATTCAATCATATCATCAGCTATAGTTGAAGAAAGTACAATCGGAGATTCTGTGAAGATTGGTGGACAGGTTGATAGAAGTATATTTGCTGGTTACTCTAACAAAGCTCATGAAGGGTTCATAGGCCACTCATACATTGGAGAATGGGTCAATATTGGTGCAATCACAACAAATTCTGACTTAAAGAATACCTATGGTACTGTAAAGATGATGATAAGAGGAGAGAGAATAGATTCAGGTATGATAAAGGTTGGTAGCTTTATCGCTGATAATGTTAAGACTTCTATTGGAACTTTCATATATACTGGGAAGAGGATAGGTGTAGCATCTCAAGTTCATGGGTATGTTTTTGAAGATGTTCCAAGCTTCACAATATATGCAAAAAGCATGGGCTATCGATTGTTCGAAGTCAATCTTGAGTCTGCCATAGATACTCAGAAAAGAATGATGGAAAGAAGAGGAGTAGAACAGACAAAAGAGGATGTAGATCTGCTAAGAAAAGTATTCGAGATGAGCATAGAGGAAAGGTATAGAGCAGGAGTCATAAAAGGGGATTTTTCATTTTGATGAGGTAATTGAGATGAAGTTGATAGCTATAACAGATGTTCATGGAAGAAATCATGTATTGAAATGGCTTGTAGATCTTGCCAAAGATTTTGCCCTTTTAGTCATCGCTGGAGATGTTAGTGATTGGGGGGATAAAGAATTCTTTAGAAATTTCTATAAAACTCTTTCTGATAAAAGTATCATGACCTTTTTTGTCCCAGGAAATCATGACCCATGCAATGAATCTTTTCCTAACAATGAATCTTTTCCTAAAATAGTGAACCTTCACGGTAAATTAACAACCTTCAATGGTTTAATATTCTTAGGCATTGGCGGATCGAATATAACGCCTTTTAAAACTCCCTTTGAGCTTAAGGATGATCAAGCATTTGAACTGCTATCTAAATTTTCTAATCAAATCGATGTTCTTATCTCTCATGCTTCACCTTTTGGCACAAAGTGTGATAGAACGTATCGAGGAAATCATATAGGCTCAAAGCCTGTCAGAAGTTTTATAGAGAAGGTAAAGCCAAAAGTTGTAATAAGTGGGCATGTCCATGAAGCAAGAGGCATTGATTTCTTAGGGGATACTTTGATAGTGAATCCTGGACCAGCCATGAACGGCTTCTATGCCATTATCTCTATCAATGGAAAACCAAGGGCTGATTTGCTACAAGTATGATATGATGCTATTTTTGGCTACTATATAGTTGCCCAATTCTTATATACGATGAAATCTTAGGTTGGATAATCTCTAGCGAGTTGCCTTCCTCACTGATTTAGTTAAATAGAAAACCTCAAGATTCTATCTTGGAGAGACTTAACCGTTCTGTTTATTACCCTCTTTAAAGTTTTCTCTATAAAATGCTATCACAATTAGAAGTAAAAAAGATAGATAAATCAGGGCTTTACAAGGTCTATGAGGATTGGCCTAAGTATTGTAGAGAGGCATATGAGATTAAGATAAATGCTCCCGACGCTTCTAATGTTGAAAAGATAATCTATGCTGGTATGGGTGGTTCTGCCACTCCAGGAGACATTCTTCAAGACTGGTTAAAAGATAGCATCGAAATTCCTTTTTATGTTGTTAAAGATTATCATCTTCCAAAGTTTGCTGGAAAGGATACTCTCGTCATAGCTGTAAGCTGCTCTGGTAATACTGAAGAGACATTGAGCATAGTCCATGAATCTCTAAAGATTGGGTGTAAAATTGCCACCATCTCTTCAGGAGGATTGCTAGAGAAGATAAGCCTAAAGAAAAATATCCCTTATAATAAGATAATCTTCACTTTGCTATCTCGTGCTTCCTTCCCCCAGATATTTTATGTATCGGCAAAGATCCTAGCATCATGTGGCTTTATAAAAGGCTTGGAAGATCAAATTCTTAACTCAATTACAGTAATAGATAATATTTCAAAGCATATATCGATAGAAGCACCTATTAAGGAGAATCTATCTAAAAAAATAGCTGTTCAGCTCCACGATTCTATACCTTTGATTTATGGATCAAATTTGAATAGAGCCGTCGCTATTAGGTTCAAGAATGTTTTGAATGAAAATGCGAAGATGCATGCTATTGTTGATGTTATGCCTGAGCTATGCCACAATGAAATTGTTGCATGGGAAGGTATAAAGAACAAGCCTTTGAAGCCTTTACTCCTAAGGTATAGAGGAGAGCCTCCTGAAGTAAAAGTGAGATTTGAAATATTCAAAGAATTGATAAAAGATGCTGGCTTTAATGTGCTTGAGGCATGGTCTAGGGGCAATGATCGTTTAAGTAAAATCATATCCTTGCTCTATATTTTAGACTTCTCATCTCTTTACATGGCTGTTTTAAGAGGCTTTGATCCTTCGCCAACTTTTAATATAGAAAAAATGAAGAATGAATTGGAGTCAAGGCTTAATTATATCAATTTTTTAAAAGAAGAAAATTAGGTTAAATAGAACTTATTTATTGTTTATCTTGGGCTCTATAGTTTAAGCCTAATGAAAGTAAAAATGAAGGTCTTGATGTTAACTTGGGAGTACCCTCCTAGGATCATAGGAGGGATATCTAGGCATGTGGAGGGATTATCTGAAGCTTTAGTAAGAAAAGGGTTAGAAGTGCATATAGTCACAACAGACTTTCCAGGAGCACCATATGAAGAAAATATTAAGGGAGTTCATATTCATAGAGTTTCGGTAGAAACTCCAGCACCAGACTTTCCGACTTGGGTTATGCTTATGAACCATTATCTTACCAAAAGATCGGCAGATATTGCCAATAGCATAGGAGGCTTTGACATAATTCATGCTCATGATTGGCTTGTAGCATTATCTAGCATAGAAATAAAGCACTTTTTGAAAATTGATTTGATAACTACTCTCCACAGTTTAGAGTTTAAGAGGGCAGGCTCTATCAGTTCTCCCTTCTCTAGAATGGTCGATAGCATAGAATGGTGGAGTACTTATGAATCAAAAACTATCATAGTCTGTAGTGGCTCTATGAAAAGAGATTTGATTTATCACTTTAACCTTCCTGAAGAGAAGATAAGGACAATCCCTAATTCTATCGACGATTCAAAATTTGACATATTTGTGGATAAGAGTGCTGTAAGATCAAGGTATGGAATTTATGATAACGAAAGACTCATACTTTTCATTGGGCGGTTAACATCACAGAAAGGCTGTGAATATCTAATTAAAGCCATGCACCATCTTCCTTCTCATCTGAATGCAAAGCTGGTAATAGTTGGAGATGGATATATGAAAAATGATTTAGAGCGTGAAGTATTTAGCAGCGGGCTTGGATTGAGAGTTAAGTTCACTGGCTTTCTTCCAGATAGCGAAGTGATTCAGCTTTTAAAAAGTGCAGATGTATTGGTTGTTCCTTCTATCTATGAGCCTTTCGGCATAGTTGCTCTAGAAGGTATGGCTGCAGGAGTGCCAGTAGTAGCTAGCAACGTGGATGGACTTTCTGAGATAATCAAGCATGATTATAATGGTGTTCATGTTTACCCTCGTGATCCTTCATCCATTGCTTGGGGGATAAACAGAGTTCTATCCGATCCTAATTATGCTCAATGGATAGCTAAAAATGCAAAATCAGACGTGAATGAAAAATATAATTGGGACTTTGTAGCTTCATTGACGACCGATGTGTATAAAAAGGCAAAAGGAGAATCCTAAAGGTGTTGGATCTAGAGGAGAGAATAATTCAGATATTAGCAAATCTTAATGCTGTGAGACCTGAGAAGGCTTTGGAAGTCGAGGCTATAAAAGATAATCTTAAAGTAGAAAATGAAGCAATAAGGCATATTATAAGGGAACTTAAGAGCAAGGGTTACTTGATGGAAGAGAAAGAGAAGATCTACCTCACTATGACAGGAATAATAAGAGCATTTTCATACTATAGTTAAATTAGTTTATCTAACATCATAGCTATGAAGATCAAGGCTAGATAAGGGCTCGAAAACTTAAAGACTATCCATGCATTTCTTTCTGATGGTTTAAGAAATAATTTTATGTTCAGAAAGAGCATAGCAACGCTTAAGGCTCCTGCTACTGTTAGATATATCAAACCGAAAAAGCCTATGAAATAAATAGCTAGAGTAAAAATGATAAGGATAATTGTGGTGCTTGCTATACACCTAATAGCAACATTTTCTTCAACAACTACTGGAAGCATAGGTACTTTTGCTTTGGCATAATCCTCTCTATACTTTAAAGCTAAGCTCCATATATGAGTAGGTATCCAGAGCACGACCAATCCTGCTATCAAAAATGGTAAAGCTTCTAATATCGTTCCTTTTACAGCTGCATAGCCTATAAGGGCTGGCAATCCTCCTGAAAAACCGCCTATTATTATGTTGACAGGATTTCTTCTTTTCAGTATCTTACTATAGATTATAACATTGATCATTATTCCTATTAGCATAAGAAGAGAACTGAGAGGATTTATGATAAGAGCTAATATTAGTGATAAAGCTACCAAGATTAGACCATAGTAAAGGGCTCTATTTGCACTTATTCTTCCTGAGGGTAAAGGCCTTAGCTTTGTCCTGGTCATTATTGCATCTATATCCCTATCAATATAGCAAGTGAGAACGTTTGCTCCTGATGAACCTAAGGTTACAGCAATTATTGCAAGAAGCATGATGTCTATTGGAGCATCTCTCCCTTTCGCTACAACCATAGTTCCAAAGGCTGTAAAGGTAAGGAGGATGACAGTTTTAGGCTTTGTAAGCTCAAAGTAGTTTTTTAAAGTATTCATAATCATATGTGCACACATAATCCCACCTCTAATTCGTTTTTAATTCGTTTTATCTTTATGCTATTTCTTTGATAAAGCTGCTTGAATTTCTTCACGTAATTGTTCGTCTGTCTTTCCATATGTGCTTATTCCTAATGCATTGGCTACTTTTATGAGCTTTTCCCTCTCAGTTTCCTCCTTTTTGCTTTCTTTGACCTCTTTCTCTGCTTCCCTTATCTCCCTTTCTATTTCCTGCTTACCCCTCTCAAATTCTCCTCTAGCTCTTCCTATGGCTCTTGCTATCTCAGGTATCTTCTTGGCTCCGAACAAAAGGACGACTACAAAAAGTATTATCCAGAGCCATTCAGTTCCACCGATGATCTGAAGAATCCTAGTATCAAAGAGCATGAGTCTAGCTAGTTTAAGGATTTACTTTAACTTTTCGGCGACTAAATAGGTAACCAATTACATATAAGATTATCATAGGCACTGCTACAAACCACATGGTTATACCACTTGTATCAGGTGTAATGAAAGCTCCAAAGATGACTATAGCTACTACAGCGTATGAGAAATTTCTTTTCCAAAATTGTGCATCTACTATCCCTAGAGATGTTAACATAACCATTATTATCGGTAATTGAAAGGAAAGACCAAAGGCAATGGTGAATAAAAGAATGAAAGAGATAAAGTCATCTATCGTTATGAATGGTTGTGCACCTAAAGCTATGCTATACTTATATAAAAATTCGAAAGTAAAAGGCGTCACAATAAAATAAGAGAATATGCAGCCAAAAGAGAATAGAATTACAGAGGGAACCATTATCCTTAGAATCATCCTTCTCTCATTCGGGTACAAAGCAGGATTAACAAATTTTCCTATTTGATAAACTATGATGGGCATGCTAAATATGATTCCAAGAAATAATGAAGTCTCGATTTGAGCCAATACAGCTTGCTCTGGAGATGTCACTATGAGCTGTACATAACTAGGGAGTAAATCCTCTTTGACCTTCAATAAAAATTGGGCTGAAATATTATTATAAACATCTGGATAAGGAAGATAAATTTTAAGGTCACCATATTTAAACTCCCGTATTCCAAACAAAAAGGTGAATAGAGTAATAGCCATAACTGATATAAGGATCCTTATTAGCCTTGCTCTAAGCTCATCTATATGCTCAAGAATACCCATTCCTTTAGGCAATAACCCACACCATTTTTAATGAGTTAATTGAATTCTAATTTAGAACAATGATTTATACTTTAATCAATATTGTCAATTTATAGTTAAGCTGATAGTCCAATTTTAACAGATTAATATACAAGCTCCTAGATCATTCTCAGTATGGATTTAGCACCATTAATATCATCTTTCATCATAATAACTATTACTGAGTTTGGTGATAAGACCCAGCTCGCTGCCATTACTCTATCAACAAGGTATAAACCTGCTTATGTTTTTCTAAGCGCTCTTCTAGCAGTATATTTGGTTGATGGTGTAAGTATATTGATTGGTACAGCCCTTGCTACCTTCATCCCTATCTCATTAGTAAGTCTTGGATCAGGCATCGTCTTTATAATACTTGGTATCTTTACTTTGCTCTCTAAGGATAAAGACGTTGTTAAGTATCGAAAACTTAGTCTCATCACTCCTTTTTCTCTAATCGCTTTAATGGAACTTGGTGATAAAACTCAATTCTCGATTATAGCCCTTGCAGCAAAGTATAGCTCTCCAACTCTCATATTTGTTGGTGTAATCTTTGCCTATTTTATACTGATGGGAATATCAGTCGCTCTAGGTTCGAACCTCATTAAGTTTATTCCAATGAAATACATAAGGATATGCGCCTCTATTGTGTTTATCTTGTTCGGCATAATATTCATTCTTCAAGCAGTAAGTGGGATCATGTTTCCGTAATAAGAATAGGTTTAGACTTTTTCATTAGATGGTGACTATGTTGTAGTAAGGAGGCAATTCTGTTAACTTTTTAAGTTGGTTCAAAGGTTGAAATGGTTTATGGAAATTATACAGAGCGTAAGGTGAAGATAAAAAAGATGGATTTGATTGAGAAAGGCTTGTGGAAGACAGAATATGAGCCGAAGGCAAAGCCAGAGGGAGCGTTGCTTGTTGGCTTGATCCTAGCAGGAATAGGGATGGCTATTTTAGCATGTTCATTCTGGGTAATCTTGGAAGTCGGACAGTGGTTAAGGCTTGGAGGGTTGATATTCTTCCTTATAGGAATAGCATTGATAATCTACTATGCTATTATTAAGAGAACGACCGTTCAACACTAATGAATATCTCCTTTGACGATATTAACACAAAGATTTAGAGACCTGTTGCTCCCGTAACAGCATAGAATCATGGTTTCGCAAGGGTGAAGAGGGGGCTCAGAGTCTTCTACAACAGCTTCCCTATTAGAGCATCAATATCATCAGCCAAAGAATTCCTAGACGTGTTCATAAGACTATACAACTAAAAGATAAAGCTAGGCTTATCTTGATAATCTTAAAGTAATAAAAATGGAGGAAGAGTTTAGAACATATCTTAGAAACTTGCTTAAAGAAAGCGTTATTATGGTGATATAGGAGAAGATGAGCCTGTCTTTATACCTGAAGCCAAGAGTGGTAGGACAGAACAAAGAAAGGAAAGATACATAACAGAAGTAAAAGTTGAGAGAGTTGTACAGCAAGCAGCCTACAATTGTGGAAGGATAAAAAATTGGCATTTGGTGCACCCTCATTGCTTAAGAAAAGCTTTTGAGACTGCTTTAAGGGATAATGGGCTCGATCCTAAAGATCAAGAATTTCTTATGGGCCATATCTTGCCAGAATCTCAAGATACTTACTATGACAAGACAAAGATAAGTGAATTAAGAGAGAAATACGCCAAAATAGTCTTCTTCCCTCAAAAGCGTTTTCAGGCAGCTTGCAGATACGTCATCGTTGGATCTATCATTATAGTTACAGCCTTGCTTGCGAGTGAGTGCTTGCCGCGCGCGGAAGAAGAGCCTAAAGAATGGCAGCTAAACCCCCATTTTTATGGGGTTTAAACTGGCTCGTTTAGGCGTTTTCCTTTTTTGGCAGTCCATTCTTCGATGGATATGGCGAACTGTTTCTCCACAGCGTTTCTGTGGAGGCTGTTGTAGGTGCAGAAAGGTCTTATCTTGCCGTCTGGAGTTGCATAGCGGATTACGCAATTTTGAACGCGGTCTAAGTCGAAGTTCCACACATCCATGAAGTGCATCATGCCTACCATGATAATTCTCCGCATAAATCTTCCAAGCGCCTCGTAGCTTCCCTTAGTTATAACGTCCTTAAGGAAGCCCCTAACCAGCGGCGACTTCACCATTGGCAGAAACTCCAACATTTTCATTTTCGCCATTGTTTTTTTACCCTTCATGCCAGTGTAGTAAATGTTCCAGAAGATTTCAGCAAACTTATCCACATCCACGTATTGGGTTATAGGCTTGTATGTGCCATCTTCCTCGAGAACTATGAAAGTTGCGGCTCCACACATTGGATGCATTGTAAACTCTGGATAAACACGGTTTTTAACAACTTCCATTCCTTTAGATACTGGCACAG
>Ga0080004_1137705_pt1 | contig 31684 bp, 22 predicted proteins | sample WasSprMetagenome_FD_69207 | JGI IMG/M metagenome (GOLD analysis project Ga0080004, IMG submission 69207) | Sulfidic aquatic microbial communities from Washburn Spring, Yellowstone National Park, USA - WS (SPADES assembly) (version 2) | ecosystem: Environmental > Aquatic > Thermal springs > Hot... | reverse complement strand
GCCCCCCCACGAAAACTTAAAAAGGGGCGAGTTACCAACCCCTGCAACCCGCCCACGAGTGGGACCCAGAACGCTGGCGAATCCTCAGCCAACGAGGGTGGGGAAGGGGGGTGGAGGGGGCGCAGCCCCCTCCCAAGGGGTCTGGGGGATGTGCCCCCAGAACAAAAAAGAGGGAGCGAGCAGCCTACATTAGCAACCCAGCCATGAGTGGGACCCAAAACGCTGGCGAACCCTAAGCCAACGGGGGCGGGGATAATTTTGAAACACACCCTTGGCAACTCTTGCCTTTAACGCCTATCGGGTTTATATTTAGAACGGAGGAGGAAATGCTTCGCATCCTTATAGCCGACGACGAAGCCATAATAAGACTTGGCCTCAAAAAAATCCTGGAAGAAGCCGGCCACAAAGTCGTAGCCTCGGCCGCCGACGGGAAAGAGGCCCTGGAGCTGGCCCGCTCTACCTCCCCAGATTTGGCTATACTGGATATAAAGATGCCGGAAATGGATGGCCTGGAAGTAGCTGAAATCCTCCGCAAAGTAAACCCCATGCCAGTGATAATCCTGACCGCTTACGGTGATAGAGAGTTGGTGGATAAAGCCAGGGAAGCCGAAGCCATGGCTTACCTGGTAAAACCGGTGAAAGAAGCCGAGCTACTGGCAACACTGGAAATCGCCGTGAAACGCTTTGAAGAGTGGGAAAGGCTCCGCCGAGAGAAAGAGGACTTGGAAGAAGCCTTAAGAACCAGGGAAATAGTGGAGAAAGCCAAACGCCTCCTTATGGAAAAAGAGGGGCTGAGGGAAACCGAGGCTTTCCTGTTCATCCACCGGCTCAGCCGTGACTCCCGCCGTCCCATGAAAGAAATCGCTCAAGAGATAATTGAACGGTATGGCGATTAGCTTCTACGTTCACATCCCTTTCTGCCGTAAGAAGTGCTATTACTGCGATTTCAATTCCTACGCCGGCCTTGAGGGGCTTTTCCAGCCCTACATAGAAGCAATGGCCAGGGAAATCTCCTACCTGGCTCAGTTCCCGGAGCCGGAGGCAGGGGAGACCCTCTACTTTGGAGGTGGAACCCCCTCGCTTCTGCCTCCAGGGCTTATCGGGAAGGTGATTGAAAGTATAAAGGAGAACTTCGGCCTTCTATGCGACGCCGAAATCACGCTTGAGGCTAACCCCGGGACTGTAGACAGGTCCTCTTTAGAAGCGCTACTTAGCATGGGAGTGAACCGCCTCAGCTTGGGAGCCCAAAGCTTTCACGAAGATGAACTTGCCCTTCTGGGGCGAATCCACAACTCTGAAGAGATAAAGAAGGCTTTCCAAGAGGCCAGGGAAGCCGGCTTCAGCAATGTAAACCTGGACTTTATCTATGGCATACCATTCCAGAGCCTGGAGAAATGGCGCATAACTTTGGAAAAGGCGCTGGAACTTGCCCCTGAGCACCTGTCCCTTTATGCCCTGACCCTTGAGGAAGGCACTCCGCTGGCTCAGAAGGTGGCCTTAGGGGAAATCCCCCGCCCCGATGAAGACCTCGCTGCTGATATGTATTGCCTGGCGGAGGAAATGCTTGAGGAAGCAGGCTACGAACACTACGAAATATCCAACTGGGCCAAGCCTGGCTTTGCCTGTCGGCACAACCTACGTTACTGGCTCAACTTGCCTTACTTGGGCTTCGGCGCCGGGGCCCACTCCTTCCGTTGGGGGATGCGCTGGCACAATATCTTAGAGCCGAGGGAATACATCCGCATCCTTTCATCCCCGGAAATTAGAGGCTTCCCCTCCCCAGTGGCTTGCGAGGTAGAAACCATAACGCTGCCTGTGGAAATGGCTGAGACGGTAATCCTCGGCCTTAGGCTGGTGAAAGAAGGGCTGAGCTTTGAGGAATTTCGGCGCCGGTTCGGGCGGGATTTCTGGGAAATCTACGGCCCTCAGGCGGAAGAGCTTTTGGAGCTGGGGCTTTTGGAGAGGAGCGAAAGAGGGATTCGCTTAAGCCCCCGTGGAAGGCTTCTGGGGAACGAAGTTTTCCAAAGGTTCATTTAAGTCAAGCTGGGTTAGCCGCAAAGACCTAAAAGCTGGTCTGGCCATAAACGATTGCAAATAATGACAAAAAGTTCGCAAAGAATTAAAAACTTTGCGCTCTTGGCGTTCTTTGCGGTTCAGAAAAAAATAAGCGCAAAAGGCTGGCTTCAGTTGGCGTGAAAGGCTTCTGCGGTTTGCCTTAAAGGGCATTCTGTGCTATACTTTGCTTGAAAATTGAATACTGAGGTCGCTGGGGGAGCTCGGGTGAGCCGGGCTGAGAGGGCGGACATCCTTTAAAAGGCCTCCGCCGACCCCGGGAACCTGATCTGGGTAATGCCAGCGTAGGGAAGCGACGGTTTAAAAGGACCGCAAGTCTTCCAGGCTGGCGGTCCTTTTTGATTCCCTAAAAGGAGGTGCAAAATGTCCCCCCTTAAAATTCAAAGGCCACCAGAGTGGGGTATTGAGCCGGTCCCACCTACCCACGGGATAATGGGTTTCATTGATTACTTCGCCCTCTGGTCAAGCTTGGGAGTGGGGCTTCTGGTCTTCCTGGCAGGCTCGCTTTTGGTCCCAGGCCTCGGGCTTAAGCAGGCTTCCCTCGCTATCCTGCTGGGAACGGTCGTTGGGAACATCCTTCTGGCTTTGGCTGGCTACGTGGGTAGCAGGGAGGCAATACCTACCATGGTGCTCCTGCGGCCAGTCTTGGGCATAAGAGGCTCCTATATCCCCACTCTCCTCAATATCCTCCAGCTCGTAGGCTGGGGAGCATTTGAGGTCATAATCATGGCCAAGGCTGCCTCCCAAATTTCCCAGAAGCTCTTCGGCTTCTCCGCTTTCGTCCCCTGGGTTGCCTTCTTCTCCATCTGGTGCACTCTCATGGCCATAGGCGGCCCGCTGATGGTGGTGAGGGATTGGATTGAGAAGTTCGCCATCTGGCTTGTCTACGGGATAACGATTTACCTAACTTGGTACCTCTTCAGCCACTACGATATCCCAGCCCTTTGGCGCAAACCCGGCACGGGAGAGCTTCCTTTCCTCATCGGAGTTGACCTGGTAATTGCAATGCCCATCTCTTGGATGCCGCTTGTGGCCGATTACAACCGCTTTGCCCGCAAGGCCGGAAGCGCTTTCTGGGGAACTTACCTCGGCTACCTCGTGGCCAATGTCTGGTTCTACGCACTGGGGGCACTGTTCATCCTGGCCTTAGGGACGCAAGACCTTATCCCTGCCATCCTCAGCCTCGCCGGCGGGATGATAGCCCTCATCCTAATCTTGGTTGATGAAACCGACAATGCTTTCGCCGATATTTACAGTGCCGCTGTCTCCGCCCAAAACATCATCCCGAAAGTCCCTCAGTGGGTCCTGGTGACATTGGTAGGGCTTATATGCTTAATCCTCGGAGCCACGGTCCCAATAACCCAATACGAAAACTTCTTGCTCCTCATAGGCTCAGTTTTCGTGCCGCTGTTCGGGGTTTTGGCAGCCCACTATTTCTTCGTGGAAAAGGGACGCTACAGGGTTGAGGAAATCTATCAGCCCAGGGGAAGATACTGGTATGCCGAAGGATTTAACTGGAAAGGGCTTGTGGCCTGGGCTTTGGGCATAGCAACTTACCACGCGGTAGTAAAGTTCATCCCGTGGCTTGGGGCTTCAATACCGAGCTTCGTGGTGGCTTTCTTGGTCCACTGGGTCCTAAATCTTAAAATCGTAATTGAGGCAAGAAAAGTGGCTTATGCCGTAGTTTTGACAGCTTTAGTGGTCGTCTTCTCCCCGTTTTATGTTCCTGTAGGCATAACTAAAATTCAACCGGCTCAGCACATGATAAACGTCATAGCTGCGGTCTTGGTGGGGCCTTGGTATGCCTTGGCAGTGGCCACGGCTGCAGCCATAATCCGCAACGCCCTCAACCTGGGGACAATTTTCGCCTTCCCCGGCGGGATGATAGGGGCCTTCTTGGCTGGATGGGCCTACAGGCTCAGCCGAAACATCTACTTGGCAGCCTTAGCTGAGGTTATAGGGACAGGGCTCATAGCTTCAACCCTGAGTGCGCTGGTTATCGGCCCGGTCTTTTTGAAGAAAACTATGGCTCTCGGAACTTTCATCTTGGCCTTCTCGGCCAGCACTATAGCTGGCTCAATTTTGGGGGTGCTCATCCTTCTGGGCCTTAAGGGGGCCGGGTTCAGGTGGTAGAAGGGCTTCGCCTCTTAGTCCAGCCTTGCTAAAAGCAAGAGGCAAGCCTAAAATACTTGCAAGCCCTGCCTAATAGGCGGGAGGTTGCCTTACCGCCTCCGGCGGTTCGCAATGACAAAACCACAAGCAACCAGGAGGTGAGCTATGAGGAAACTGACTCTGGAAGAAGCCATTGAGCGCATAGGATTTGGGCGGTTCCAACTCCGGCTGCTTTTTGTATGTGGCGCGGGCTGGGCCGCCGATGCTATGGAAGTCCTCATCATCTCCTTTGTGATACCGGCCCTTATGAAAGAGTGGAAGCTTTCCGCTGCGCAGGCCGGCTTCTTGGGCACAGCTATTTTCCTCGGCATGCTGGCGGGAGCTTGGTTCTGGGGCACGGTGTCTGATTACATCGGCCGAAGGCTTGGCTTCCAGCTTACGGTCCTTGTGGATTCGGTCTTCGGTTTCCTATCGGCTTTGGCTCCCAATTTCCCAACCCTTGCCTTATTAAGGGCCCTCACAGGCTTCGGAGTAGGCGGGACTTTGCCCGTAGATTACTCTATCTTCGCCGAATACCTCCCCAAGGAGAAGAGAGGCCGTTACCTTGTAATCCTGGAAAGCTTCTGGGCTGTAGGAAGCATAGTAGCAGCCGGGCTTGCCTGGCTCATCGTCCCAAGGGTTGGGTGGAGGACACTCTTAGCTGTATCAGCGGTGCCGGGCATCATAATCTACTTCATCCGCCGCTATGTCCCTGAATCGCCAAGGTATCTTCTCATAAGCGGGAGAGAAGAGGAAGCCCGCAAAGTCCTGGAACAAGTCGCAAGGGAGAACGGTGTCAGTGTGGAGATACCGGGGCTTGTAGCCGAACCTCGCCGGGCAAAGGTTACAGTGCCGGCGCTGTGGAGAGGAAACCTCATCCCCATTACCCTCATGCTCTGGATTGTCTGGTTCACGATTTCCCTCGGCTACTATGGAGTTTTCATCTGGCTTCCCAAAATCTTCGTAGCTCGCGGCTTCACTTTCCTTCAGACCTACGCCAACGTCTTCATCATGTCCCTGGCCCAGCTTCCGGGGTATTTCTCTGCAGCTTACCTTGTGGAGAAGTGGGGGCGTAGACCAACTCTGGCCCTTTACATGGTCCTGAGCGGGCTTTTCACTTACTTATTTGCCGTGGGGACAGGCCTTTCCTCAATCATGGTGGCAGCAGTGCTCATGAGCTTCTTCTGCCTCGGGGCATGGGGTTGCCTCTATGCTTACACCCCAGAGCTCTACCCCACTGAAGTCCGGGCCACGGGTATGGGTTGGGCCAGCGGGATGACCCGCATAGCCGGAGCGATTGCTCCTATCCTGGGAGGCTATCTCCTTTCCATCTCCCTTACCGCCGCCCTGAGCCTCTATGCTCTGGCTTTCATCGTGGGCGGATTGACTACGGCGGTATTGGGGCGTGAAACAAAGGGCCAGCCCCTGCTGGAGGTTATCCAATGAAAGAGCTTAACGAGCGCATTGCCGAAGCCTTCGCCCGCATCCGCCAAGAAAAGCCACTAATCCACCACATCACCAATTACGTGGTAATGAACGATACAGCTAACCTTACTCTCCACTTAGGAGCGCTACCGGTCATGGCCCATGCCACGGAAGAGGTGGCTGAGATGACCTCCATGGCTTCGGCCCTGGTGCTCAATATCGGAACGCTTACGATTCCAAGGGTTGAGGCTATGCTTAAGGCCGGGAAGAGGGCATCGGAGCTTGGAATACCGATTGTTCTGGACCCAGTAGGGGCAGGGGCTACAAAGCTTCGGACGGAATCGGCTTTGCGGCTCATAAGGGAATTGAATGTGGCCATAGTTAGGGGTAACTCTGGGGAGATAGGGGCCCTATTAGGCCTTGAAGCCGAAGTGAAAGGGGTGGAAAGCGTGAAGGGGGTTGAAGACCCCGCCGAGGCCGTGCGAAAAGCAGCCTCGCTTTGGAAATCCGTAGTGGCCATAACAGGCAAAAGGGACTTCGTATCGGATGGGGAGAGGGTGCTGAGGGTAGACAACGGCCACCCCTTCCTCACCACCATAACCGGCTCCGGTTGCATGGCGACCACAGCTATAGCTGCCTTTGCCGCTGTGGAGAAGGATTACCTTCTGGCCGCTGCGGGAGGACTGGCTTGCTTCGGGCTTGCCGCTGAGCTGGCGGCCCAAAAGGCTTCAGGTCCAGCCAGCTTCAAAGTCCACCTCTTTGATGAGCTTTTCAACCTAACCCCAGAAGCCCTCGCCCAAGGGGCAAGGATTGTGCAGCTGTGATAGAGTTCAAGGATTTTTCCTTTTCCTACGAGGGCGGGAACGAGGCCGTAAGCGGGGTCAACTTAAGGGTGGAGGCCGGAGAGTTCGTCCTCCTCTGCGGGCCAAGCGGAGGAGGCAAATCCACCATCCTCAGGGCACTCAATGGCCTCATCCCCCACTACTTCCGGGGGAAAATGTCGGGCAAGGTGATTGTTGGGGGGCTTGATACTTCCAGCCACCCCGTTCACGAGCTTTTCTCTCGGGTTGGGATGGTCTTCCAGAACCCGGACGCTCAGCTCTTCGCTGGGACCGTGGAGAGGGAGCTGGCCTTTGGCTTGGGAAGCCTCGGCCTTCCCCGCCGAGAAATAGCCGAAAGGATTGCGTGGGGGGCGGAGGTCCTGAGGATAAAGCACTTGCTTGACCGCTCCCCACGCTCCCTCTCAGGAGGAGAAAAGCAGCTTGTGGCTATTGGAGCCATGCTGGTCCTGAAGCCCATGGTCCTGGCCTTGGATGAGCCTTTCGCCCACCTGGACCCCATGGGGGCACGGAGGGTGGCCGAGGCCCTCCGGGAGGTTAACAAGCTTGGCATTACGGTGATAGTGGCAGAGCATCGGCTGCGCTGTCTCCTGCCTTACGTCACAAGGATGATAGTGGTAGCGGAAGGCAAAATCCGGCTGGATGGCCCCCCTCGCCAGGTCCTCAGGGAGCCTGTGGAGGAATTCGGCCTGAACCTCCCCGCTTCAGTCAGGCTATCGCGGGAACTCGGCCTCCCAGAGGTTTTGCTTTCGGTTGAGGAAGCTTTGCCTTATGCCAAAGCCTCAAGCCCCCACCCCCCTATCGCCCCCGAAACCGATGATTCCTCCCCTAAAGCCATAGAATGCCGTGGGCTGGCCCAGGTCCTGGGTGGACGCAAGGTGCTGGATGGGGTAAGCATTGAGGTCAAAAAAGGTGAAATTTTGGCCATTGTAGGGGCCAATGGCGCAGGCAAAACCACCCTCATAAAGCATTTCAATGGCCTCCTCAAGCCTTTCGCCGGGACTGTGGAAGTGCTGGGGATTGATACCCGAAAGGCTAAAGTTTCGGAGCTGGCCACAAAGGTTGGGATTGCCTTCCAGAACCCCGAAGAGCAACTTTTCACCAGCTCGGTCCGGGAAGAAATCCTGGTGGGGCCAAAGTTCCTGAAGAGGATGGATGAAGGTTGGCTTGGGGAGCTTGAGGAGCTTTTCAACCTGAGGGGGCTCTTGGAAAAGCCGCCGCTCTCCCTCAGCGAGGGGGAAAAGAGGCGAGTGGCTTTCGCCTCGGTGCTGGCTTCAAAGCCTGAAATCATCGTTATGGACGAGCCTACTGCTGGCCAAGACGAGCTCTTCCGCCGGCGCCTTGCGGAGCTGCTCCGAGCCTTGAAGGAGAAGGGCCACACCGCAATCCTCGTCACCCACGACCTGGAATTTGCTCAATCTGTGGCCGAAGAGTGGGCAGTAATGGCCGGAGGTCGCATCCTGGCCAAAGGCCACCCTAAGCTGATAATGGCCGATAAGGGCCTAATGGAGGCAAGCTCGCTTCTACCTACCGATAGCTTCCTTCTGGGGTTGACGTAAGGATTGACCCCACGAAATCCCTCTGTCCCCTGGCGAACTCCTCTGGTCCCATCCGACTTTTGCCTTCCAACTGAATTTCCTCAAGCAGAAGTGCCCCTGACCCGCACGCCACTTTTATCCCCTCACTGTCCCGAAAGACCTTCCCCGGTGCTTCTCCTGAGGTTAGAGCGGCAGGGGTAGCCTTCCAGATTTTGAGGAGTTTGCCTTTCCAAAAGGTGAAAGCGCCGGGCCAGGGGTTAAAGGCCCTCACTTTCCTGGCCAGAAATTCTGCTGGAAGCTCCCAATCCAAGAGGCCTTCCTCTTTCTTCACGGGCTTTGTGTACGATGGCTCGCCTTCCTGGGGCAATGGTTTTATCTTGCCCTCCACCCAAGCCGGCAGTATCTCCAGCAAAAGCTCGGCTCCGAGGCGAGAGAGCTTCTCCTCCAAAGTTCCGGCAGTATCCTCAGGGGAGATTAGGATGGCTTTGCGGGCTACGATTGGGCCGGTGTCCAAGCCCTCGTCCATGAGGATTATGGTGATTCCGGACTCCGGGTCGCCGTTGAGGATAGCAGCTGGGATGGGGGCTGCTCCCCTGTAGCGAGGGAGGAGGGAAGCATGAACGTTGAGGCATCCGTGTGGGGGGATTCGGAGGACTGCGGGGGGAAGGATTTGGCCGAAGGCCGCTACCACAATCACATCCGGCTCCTTCGCCCTTATCCAGGCTATGGCCTCCTCCCGCTTGAGGCTTTCGGGCTGGAAGACCGGGATGCCATGGACCAGGGCCAGCTCCTTGACCGGAGGAGGCTTTAGCTTGAGACCTCTCCCGGCCGGCCTATCGGGCTGAGTGACCACCCCTACCACCTGGTGGTGAGCCAGGAGCCCTTCCAATATCGGGATGGCGAATTTGGGCGAGCCCATGAAGAGGACTTTCACAGGAATTTCTCCGCTCCTGGGAACCTCCATAAAAGTTGCTCCCTGTAGGAGGAATGGGGCCTAAAGCGCCGGCGGACTTCTTCCAAAGGTGCGTTCCCCACAACCTTTATCCTGGAGATATCCCCTACCCCAAGGCCTGCCAGCTTGCAATAGTATAGGTAACCGACCTCATCCGGGTCAAAGCCCATGAGGTAAGCGGTCAAGGAATCAACGGCCAGCGGGTCGGTTCCGGCCAAAGCTATGCGCCAAGGCACAGCGCTGCCTGAGGTCGGTCCATCCCCTTCCATCCCCTCAAATCCGTCAATGATGGAAAGGTGGGGCCAGACGAGCTTTGCTAACCTATAAAGATTGACGTTTATGGCCTCATAGCCCTGGTGGATAGCCACTTTATCGTTCCGGAACAAGGCCTGGGAAGTCCGCTCTTTCAACCCTTGAACCAAGGGAAGGGAAGAGAGCCAAGAAGGGGCGAAGCGCCGGGCAAAATCGGCCACAGCCGAAGCCCCGCCTGTATCCCGTATCAAGCTGCCCACGATTATGTTCTTCAGGGTGAGGGTGACTACTACGGTGTCATGCGTTTTCGGTGGGGTTATGCTTATGCGGAAATCGCTTTCCAAGACCGTCTTTGCCAACCGCACCTTAATCGGGCGCAAGCGGTGGTCCAAGACCTCAACCTCTTCCCATTGGTCCTGGTTCAAATCCAGGAGCATGGCATCGTACTGGGAGGCAAGTGGGAGGTAGCCGTAATTCTTGAATCCATCAAAAGTAGGGCTCATGGCCGCCCCTTCGGCGATAACGAGCGGGCCGGAGTAGCGTGCTCGGATAAAGTCCAGGAGTGCTCTTGTAGCCTCAACATGGGTTGCGGCCAGCTGGTTCGTAGTGGAGACGAAGTTAACCTTTACCAGAACCAGCTTCTTGCCCTCAAGACTTATCTGGTCCTCTATGAGGGCCAGAGCCGAAGCGACATTCTGGTAGCGGTCCTGGCCCTTGACGAGGGAAACCACAGCTTGCCTATTACCCACGGCTTATTCTCCCTGGCTTACCATTTGGCCGTTACTATATCACAAAAAGGGGAAGCAGACAACCCACCTCCATTAGCCAAAGCCTTGCAGTAAAAGACCAGGCTCAGCCGATAAGGTAGACCCCTGGACCCGCCCTGCAAGAGATGGAGGTCCAGGGAGCACAGGCCCCTTGGTTTCTTTTCCTGCGAAGGAAGGGGGGATTCTGGCGAAGGCGGGATCGGGGGAGAGCTTAACCCGCCACGAGTGAGCCCCGGAGCGCTGGCAAACCCTCAACCCACGAGGGTGGGCAAATGGGAGCCAGGAGGGCGTGCCTTTCCGACCTAACCCCTGACCCCCTTCCCTAACGCCGGCAAACCCTAAGCCAACGGGGGTGGGTAAAGGGGGTCCAGGGGGCTTGCCCCCCTGGCAGGGGGTCGTGGGGGGTGTCCCCCCACAAAACATTAAAAGGGGGCGAGTTGCCCACATTAGCAACCCTGCCACGAGTGGGGCCCAAAACGCTGGCGAGCCCTCAGCCAGCGAGGGTGGGCAAATGGGGGGTGGAGGGGGCGCAAGCCCCCTCCCAAGGGGTTTGGGGGATGTGCCCCCAGAATAAAAAAAAGAGGGGGCGAGTTGCCAACTTTTGCAAACCTGCCCACGAGTGGGGCCCTAAACGCCGGCAAACCTTCAGCCTACGGGGGTGGGCAAAGGGGGGTCCAGGGTGGCGAAGCCCCCATGGCGGGGGGTTGTGGGGGGTGTCCCCCACAAAACATTAAAAGGGAGCGAGTTGCCCACATTAGCGACCCTGCCACGAGTGGGGCCCAAAACGCCGGCAAACCCTCAGCCAGCGAGGGTGGGAAAAGGGGGGTGGAGGGGGCGCAGCCCCCTCCCAAGGGGTTTGGGGGATGCACCCCCAAAGGCAACGGTTTGGGAACAGAACTTCGCAGTGGTATAATAGCCTTGAAATCTTCCGGCGGGGGAAATTGCATGAGGATTCTGCTGGTAAGTCCAATTTCAAAAGTTTGGAACTCACGCAAACACATCCACATGGGGCTTGGGTATTTGGCCGGCTCTCTACTTAAGGCTGGATACGAGGTTGAAATCTTTGATGCAGTGGTAGAAGAAGAACCCCTTGACTCTTTCCTCAAACGCAACCCCTTTGAAGTGGTTGGCATATCAAGCCCTACCCCCCTAATATACGAGGCATGGGAAGCAGCCCAGACGGCCAAAGCCCACGGAGCAATAACTATACTGGGAGGGCCTCACCTCACAATATTACCCCACGAATCAATGGAAAGGCCAGAAGTGGACCTGGTAGTGCGAGGCGAGGCCGAGGATACAATCGTTGAGCTTATGCAGGCTTTGGAAGAAGCACCCCCTCGGAATGGGAACGACCCCGAAAAGCCCCGCCTCTTCCCCGAATCCGTTTACGGTAAAATCCTGGGCCTTTCCTTCCGGAACGAGGAAGGCCAGATAGTCCACAACCCCCCTCGCCCCTTGCGCAAGGATATTGATAACCTCCCTTGGCCTGCCTACCACCTCTTCAAAATTGAACGCTACACTAACCTCCAGCCCCTGACCGACGGCCTTGACCCTAACGCCAGAGCTTACACTATCCTCACCTCCCGAGGCTGCCCTTACCAGTGCATCTACTGCTCCAAGCCCATAACCGGCAACACTTGGCGGCCCCGCTCCCCATCCGAGGTCATAAAAGAATGGCGCTACTTAGTGGAAGAACTCGGCGCTACCGAAATAGGGGTAACCGATGATGTCTGGAACTTGGATTTGGAAAGGGCTAAGGAAATCTGCAGGCTCCTCATAAAAGAAGGCCTAAACAAAGTCCCCTGGATTACCATCCACGGGATGAGGGTAACCAGCACCGATGAGGAACTTTTCCGGCTGATGAAAGAAGCCGGCTGCAAAAGGGTCGGCTTTGGGGTGGAAAGCGGAAATGAGGAAATCCTCAGGCGGATAAAGAAGGCCCAGACTTTGGAGCAGGTGCGCCAGGCTTTCCGCAATGCCCGGAAGGCTGGGCTTGAGACCATGGGGTTCTTCATCTTCGGCCTGCCAGGGGAGAATGAGCAAACTATGGAGGATACCATCCGCTTCGCTCTGGAACTGGACCCAGAGCTGGCCAATTTCATGATGGCCGTCCCCTTCCCGGGCACAGAGCTATACCAGATTGTGATGAAAGAGGGGAAGCTTTTCGCCAAAAGCTGGCGCGAGTTTGGAATCCACGACGACAAAGCCCACTATGAGCTTCCGGGTTTGCCAGCTTCCCTGGTGGAAAAGAAATGGCACGAAGCCTACCGCCGTTTCTACCTCAGGCCAAGCCGGATATGGAAGAGGCTTTGGAAGAAAGACACCTGGCGCCGCTTGCCTGAACACATCGTCAATTTCCTGCGGTTCTTCAAGTAAATGCCCAGGCTTAGATTACCCCTCCTACTTGCCGCCACAAGCGTAGGTTTGGTAGGAGCTTTGGCGATATTGAAACCGGCCCGAACGGCTATGGGGGTGAGCCTCCTGGCCCTGAGCGCCGGCCTCGGCTTCATCGCTACTGTGCCCGAAAAGCCCCCAGCTTTCGCCCAAAGCTTGCCCCTTTCCTCCGGCACTTGGAGGAGGATTCTCGGCTTCGGTCTGCTTATTTCCACAGCCCTTGCCAACCTGTGGGCAATAAAGCTATTTGAGATTGCCCAAACCCCCTTGCCTTGGCTTTTCTACGCCCTCTCCCTCCTCTACTTCGGGCTTGCTTTCTACATCCTGGAAGAGCACCCAACTGTTTCCCCTTCAGCACCAAAAGCCAGCAGCTTAGCCCTGGTTCTAATCCTGCTGGTAGCTTTCTTCCTCCGCACTTACCAAATCGGCGAAATGCCCCCCGGCATCTATTACGATGAGGCTTGCAACGCGCTGGACGCCCTATGGGCAATGAGTTCGGGAACTTATCCGGCCTTCTTTGAAGCCTGCAATGGCCGAGGCCCCCTCCTCATTTACTCCCTATCGCTTGCCCTAAGGCTTCTGGGAAAAGAGCCCTTGGCTTTAAGACTTGTGCCCATCTTCTACGGCTTGGCCGGAATTGTAGCCTTCTACCTCTTGCTCAAGCTTGTGGATGAAAAGACGGCCCTGGCCGGAGCATTCCTGCTTGGGATAATGCGCTGGCACTTCCACTTCAGCCGTGTGGTCTTTGATGCCATAACCGTGCCCTTCTTCGCCCCCCTCTCCCTCTACTTCCTCTGGCGAGGTTTCCTGAGAGGACGCCGCACCGATTTCCTCCTGGCAGGCTTCGCGGCCGGATGGGGCTTCATGGGCTACGCTGCCTTCCGTCTTTTCCCCATTTTAGCCCTGGTCTCCTTCGCCCCCGCTCTCTTCAAGGGCCAGATAAGGCGCACCATCACTGCCTTCCTAATCTTCCTAACGGCTTTCCTCTTAGCCTCGGCTCCAATCCTCTCCTATGCTACCCACCACCCCGATTCCTTCCTCCATCGCTCCCGCCAAGTTTACCTGTTGCGCTTCCATCCCCAGCAAACCTGGCCGGAAGCCATCAAAAGCAACGTCCAGACCACCCTCCTCATGTTCCACCAGCGTGGAGATTTCAACCCCCGCCACAACCTCCCCGATGCCCCCATGCTGGACCCCATAACGGGAGCCCTCATGGTGGTCGGAATTGGAATTTGCCTGCGCCGGGCCCTGGATTGGCGCTACGGCCTAATGCTACTTTGGCTTATCCTCTTCCTCCAGCCTGGGATTTGGTCAATTGAAGCCCCTCAAGCCCTGCGCAACATAGGAGTAGTAACTGCGGTTGCTTTCATGGCCGCGCTACCACTAAAAGAGGTAGCCTCAGCCGGCCCTCGCTCCCTTTCCCGAGGCTTGGTTGGCCTCCTGATGCTTCCGGCCCTGGCCCTGAATGCCCACACTTATTTCTTCCGCCAGGCCAAAGACCTTAGGGTGTTTTACGCCTTCTACGGCCTGGAAACCACCGCCGGCAAGATAATCTCCTCCCTTGGCCCATCCTACCGCTTCTACTCCATCTACGCTAACGATCCTACGGTGCTCTTCCTCCTGCCTCCGGGAATAGACCTCCGGTTCCTGGACTCATTTGAGCACATCCCCCTCCGCGAGGAGACCGACCGAGACATAGTTTACCTTGTGGACCCCCGCTACGACCCACCGCTGGAGGTCTTCCTCCACTGGTATCCTGAGGCAAAAGTCCAAGAAATACCCGACCCATCGGGCCAAACCATGCTCAGGCTGATCCAAGTGCGGAAGGAAGAAGTCAATGGCTCTATGGGGCTACGCTCACTACCTCAGAATGCAGGCGAGGAAGGAAGCCTCTTCATCCCCGAGACAGGTTTTTACACCCTCAAACTCAACGGCCCTCCCTCAGCCAAGCTCAACATTGCCGGGGCTGAAGGGGCGCTTAGCCTCAAAGGCGGCGAGGAAGTGAGCCATTGGTTCATAAAAGGCTGGCACGATTTAAGGCTGGAAGGGGCAGGGCAGATTGAAATCTACGGAGGTAAACTCGCCGGCATCGTACCGAAGGAACTTTTAAACCTAAATCCTGCCTTCCAAAGCGGCCTCACCGGTTACTACTACCGGGGAACGGAATGGAGCGGAGAGCCAGTTTTCGCCAGAATTGACCCCTTTATCGCCTTCCGCTGGCACATCCAGCCGTTACCGGCCCCCTTCAGCGTGGAATGGAAAGGATTCCTGAAAATCGGCAAGCCTGGCTACTACGGCTTTGCCCTTCTCTCTAATTCCCCTTCATCCCTGGAAATAGACGGACAGCAAATCTTAGAAACTTCCTCTGACCTAAGGCGGGAAGCCCAAGTTTACCTGAGCCAAGGAAAGCACAAGGTAAGGGTCAGGTTCAAGGAACCTGGAGGGTATACGGCAATCTACCTCTACTGGAAGCCGCCAGGGGGAAGCTTTGAAGTCTTGCCTCCCCAAGTCTTAGAACCTCTGTGGGGTGAAAGATGGAGCGATTGGTAATAATAGTGATGGGGAAATGGCAAGAGAGGGCCCTAATCTCGGCTCAGCTACAGGAAGAAGGCTACAGTGTGCAATCTTTCCCCAGCTTTGAAACCGCAACCGCTTTCCTCTGCCAAACCTCCTCCCTACCCGACGGAGTAATCCTGGACTCCAAAGGGATGACGGCATCGGCCGATGAGCTGAGGGCCTTCCGCCTATTATTGGGCGACACCCCCCTTGTCCTCTGCACGGCTCCTTATAGCCGGGACCGGGAAGCCGAAGAGGCCCTGAAACCGGCAGAAATTTTGGTTCGCCCCTTTACGGTGAAAGAGCTGGTGGAGACCGTAAAGAGGCTCATCCCTCCTTCCGCACCCATCTCCTGAGTCTGGCAATGGCTTCTTCCAAAGTCTCCATCTTCTTAGCGAAGCAGAAACGGAGCATGGGCGGGCTCTTGATCCCTTTCCGGTAAAAGCCACTTATGGGGATAGTAGCCACCCCTGCCTCCTGGATTAAGCGGAGGCAAAAGGCCCTATCGTCCTCATCGCTAAGCGGGGAGAAATCGGCCAATAGGTAATAAGTGCCCTGAGGCCTAAGCACTTTGAACCCAACCTCCTCCAAAGCCGAGGCGAGGAAATCCCTCCGCTGACGATATGCCTCCACAATCTCCCGGAAGAACCTATCATCCATTCCCAAAGCGAAAGCGGCAGCTTCCTGGAGAGGGGCTGCAGCGCAGTAAGAAGTGAACTGATGTATCCTGCGGATTGCTTCGGTAATGGGAGGCGGAGCCACAACCCAGCCTATCATCCAACCCGTAAGGCCGAAAGTCTTCCCGAAGCTTCCGGCCGTAATAGTTCGCTCGGCCATGCCCGGCAAAGTAGCCAGATGAATGTGCTCACCCTCAAAAACCAAGTGCTCATAGACCACATCGTAGAGCACTAAGAGGTCATGGCGGATAGCCAGCCTGGCTATGCTTTCCAGCTCCTCTTTGGAGAAGACTTTCCCCGTCGGATTGTGAGGGCTATTGAGGATAATGAGGCGCGTGCGATCTGAAACGGCCTTCTTTAGCTCATCGGGGTCAAAATCCCAAAGTGGTGGCCTAAGAGGGACGAAAACAGGCCTACCCCCAGCCATTACCACATCCGGGGCGAAGCTATCGTAAAAAGGCTCAAAGATAATGACCTCATCTCCTGGGTTCACCACAGCCAGTATAGAAGCGATAATGCCTTCGGTCGCCCCGTGGGTCACAGTCACTTCCCGATATGGGTCCAGAACCCAGCCGTAGAACTGGCGGTAATGATTGGCTATTGCCTGGCGGAGCCTAATCGCCCCGAAGCTTGGGGTATACTGGTTAACTCCTTGGCATATAGCTTCTATCGCTGCATACTTAACCTCTTCCGGGCCTGGCAAATCGGGGAAGCCGGTGGACAAATCCAATGGCTTAAACCTTTCCACCCACTCCCCCACCTCCACGAAAATTCCAGGCTCTATCTCATGCGGCCTGTAAGACCACCACCTTCTCATCTTCCCACCTCCGAGCTTTTTGCTAATTAAAGCATGCCGGAGCGATTTCAACAAACTCCCATTAAAGCCGAACGTTGCCACCACTTTCCACGAAGGTAGGCAAACAGGGGAGCCCGGGGCTTGCGCCCCCGGGCGGGGAGTCATGGGGAATGTGCCTTTCCGACCTAACCCCCTGACCCCTGGCGAGGGCGGGGTTCTCCTCTCCCCGCTTCGGGGAGGGGCCAAGGGAGAGGTTAACCCGCCCACGAGTGGGACCCAAAACCATGGCAAACCCTCAGCCCGCGAGGGTGGGCAAACGGAGGTCCAGGGGGCGCAAGCCCCATGGCAGGGGGTTTGGGGGATGTGCCCCCAAAATTTTCAAAAGGGGGCGAGTTGCCCACATTAGCAACCCCGCCACGAATGGGACCCGAAACGCAAGCAAACCCAAAGCCCACGGGGGTGGACAAAACGGGGGTCCAGGGGGCTTCGCCCCCTGGCGGGGGGTCGTGGGGGGTGTCCCCCCACAAAACATTAAAAGGGGGCGAGTTGCCACATTAGCCACCCCGCCCACGAGTGGGACCCAAAACGCAGGCGAACCCTAAGCCTACGAGGGTGGGCAAAAGGGGGTGGAGGGGGCGCAGCCCCCTCCCAGGGGGTCTGGGGGATGTGCCCCCAAGAACATTAAAATAGGGGGCGAGTTGCCACATTAGCAACCGCGCCACGAGTGGGACCCGAAACGCTGGCGAACCCTAAGCCCACGGGGGTGGGTAAAAAGGGGGTCCAGGGAGCGGAGCACCCTGGCGGGGGGTCGTGGGGGGTGTCCCCCCACAAAACATTAAAAGGGGGCGAGTTGCCCACATTAGCAACCCCGCCACGAGTGGGACCCAAGAAGCTGGCGAACCCAAAGTCCACGGGGGTGGGCAAACAGGGGGTCCAGGGGGGCGAAGCCCCCTCCCAGGGGGCATGGGGGATGTGCCCCCAAAACCAAAAAGGGTGGGAAACTCCCTAAACACTCACGAAGGGCACCTCTCACAATTCCGGAACACATCCCTAAGCTTTAACAACTTGACACACTTGCTCTTTTACGCTATCTTCATAGTTGAAGAAATTCAACGCAGGGCCTCTACAGGGACAGAGGCTTCAAAAGTCAATTTTAGGGAATAAATTAAGTGGCCTCACGAAAGGCCGTGAATCTACGGAGGGTGGTATGACCACAGTAGCACAAATGACGAAAGACGAACTCCGTGAGATGATAGAAACCATCATAGAGCAAAAGCTATTAGAGCTAATTGGTGACCCCGACGAAGGTTTACCGCTCCGAGAGAGCATTCGCAAAAGACTTTTACGCCAAAGGGAAGCGGTAGCGAGTGGAGAACGCGGCGAGCCTTTTGAGGAAGTGGTTCAACGTCTTGGTTTGAAGTAATGGCCGAGTACCGCATTCGCATCCTGAAAGCAGCAGCTCAAGACCTGGAACGATTGGACAAGCCCATAGGGCGCCGTATAGTTCAACGCATCAACTGGTTGGCCGCAAACCTGGATGCGATTCGCCTTGAGCCGCTGACTGGTGAACTCACGGGATTCTACAAACTTCGTGTAGGTGACTATCGCGTTATTTACGAAGTGCTCTGGGACGAAGGGATTATCGTGATACACGCCATTGGCCATCGTCGGGAGATTTACCGGAAGCGATGAGGCAGGCCACATGACGCTGGCAAACCCAAAGCCTACGAGGGCGGGCAAAACTGGGGGGCCAGGGGGGCGAAGCCCCTTGGCGGGAGTCGCCAGGGGTGTCCCCCCACAAATTCAAAAGAGGGAGTAAGTTGCCACATTAGCAACCCCGCCACGAGTGGGACCCAAAACGCAGGCGAACCCAAAGTCCACGGGGATAGGCAAAGGGGGGGGTGGAGGGGGCGCAGCCCCCTCCCAGGGGGTTTGGGGGATGTGCCCCCAAGAACATTAAAATAGGGGACGAGTTGCCCACATTAGCGAACCAGCTACGAGTGGGACCCAAGAAGTTGGCGAACCATCAGCCAACGGGGGTGGGGAAAGGGGGTCCAGGGGGCGAAAGCCCCCATGGCAGGGGGTTTGGGGGATGTCCCCCCACAAAACCAAATTTAAGGGAGAGCAGCCCACCCCTGCAACCCCGCCACGAGTGGGGCCCGAAACGCCGACGAACCCTAAGCCCACGAGGGCGGGGAAAATGCTTATCCCCCACAACCCTGTGAAACACCAACCACTTTCACAACTTGCCTTCCCAAGCCCTCAAATGCTATAATTTTGTAAAGAAAACCCCTTTCAGGAGGCCAACCAATGCGAATAAGGAATTTTGTACCAGCTGATGCCCCAAGGCTTGTAGAAATCCTCAAAGCCAACCAACAATACGGCCACCCTGAACTTGACGGCCCCGAAGCCATGATTAGAGTAAGCCAATGCCCCGCCGCCGAATTCCTCGTAGCCGAAGAGGACTTCAAAGTCGTAGGCTTTATAAGAGGGGTCTACGACGGCTCAAGAGCCGTAATCCACATCGCTTCCGTTGACCCTGAATACCAAGGAAGAGGAATAGGCAAAGCCTTGGTCCACGCCATAGCCAAAAGGTTCAAAGAAAGGGGTGCTACCTCCCTGGCCGTGACTGTCCCCGGTGATACCGGCTTCTGGAAGAAGATGGGGTTCCGCCAAACAACACGCATCATGTTTGCTTACCCCATTGAAGACGTAATCAATGCCTCAGCTCCACCGATCCAGGAAGAGGAAGAAAAAGAGGAATGAGGCCTCATGGGCAATGGAGAATTCCCTCCATTGGCCTCCTTCCACCTAAGCCAGCGCCACCGCCCGATTTTAATCCTCATCGGTTTAATCACAATCCTCCCCTTCATCATCGCCGTGCTTAAAAACAGGTCATCCCTTCCCCCCTTTCTCCTAATCGCCGCCATATTCCTACTCTCCCTTGGCCTCCTATCACGCTACGAAATCTTCTTCCTAAGGAAAGGCTCCTCCGAAAATTTCCAGCGCTTTTACTCCGTTCACGACCTTTTCCAAGAAGAACTGGACTGGCCCCGGATGGCTCAGAAGCTATGCGAAGAGTTAGTAGGGTGGCTTGGATGCCGCAAGGCTTACTTTTTCTCCGCCAATGAAGCACTGGGCACATACCAAGCCATAGCCTGGGTGGACCCGGAAAATCCCCACGGAGCAAACTTGCCCCTGAACGACCCTATCCTCAGCTCCTTGGCTAACCTCAAGACCCCGACCCTGATTCCTCCTAATCCTCTATTGCCTCTGAAAAGCCCTTGGCCTGAGCTGGCATTCCGCCTTCTGGTTCCAGTTAGAGCTAAAGATAAATTGATTGGCTTCATAGCCTTGGGGGAAAAAGAGAGCGGAGAACCCTATTACCAGATTGAGTGCAAGAACTTGGAAATCATAGCTTCCGAATTCGGCCTTTTCCTGGAGAAAGAAGAGCTTAGGAAAACCCTGCGCCGCCAACTCAAAGAGCTAACCTCCGCCCAGGAAATCCTCTCCCGGATGGTAGCTAATCCCTACCATCTGGATTTGGTCTTGGATAGCATGGCCGAAGGCCTAAAGCTTATTTTCCCTCAAGCCAGGCTTGTTGAAATTTGCCTGTGGGACGAAAGCGAAAGGAAGATGGTGGCCCACAAAGTCTTAGGAGTGGGGCTACAGGAAGGGCACAGATACAACTTAGGAGAAGGTTTAAGCGGGACAATTGCCCGTGACCGAAGGCCTGTCCTCATAAAGGATTTCCAAAAGCTTAAGGATAAGCTTAACGTGGTGGGGCCGGGGACCTTCCGCTCCTTCATAGGGGTGCCGCTCCTCTATCAGGATAAGCTTATAGGCTCTTTGGAAATGGACAGCATTCACCCCAATGCTTTTGGCCCCGAAGATTTGCGCTTCTTAGAGAGCCTTGCCCCCTACTTTGCGGCCATAATCTATAACACCCAGGCCCATCGTTCAATAGTAAAAGAAAAAGAGGCCCTCCTTGAAGCCTACAAACTCATCGGCAACTTGATGGCTTCAGGCCTGAAAAGCGAAGAACTAATGGCCTACACGGCCCGCGTCATAAACTCCTTCCTAAACGCTGACGCTTGCGCCATAAGGATTTGGGAAGGGAAGGAGGCTCCATCAAGCTACACTGCCGGCTCCGAAAGCGTGCTTACCCCACCGGATTGGGAAATAGACATCTGCTCCCAGCAAGACGAAGTCCTAATCACCGATTTGAGGAAGCTCGGTAAATTCACCGACTCCAGGGGGATGAAAGCATTTGCAGCCGTTCCCATCTGGCAGGATGAGAAGAAGATTGGGTGGATAGGGGTCTGGAAGAGGGAACCGCATTCTTTTTCTTCCGAAGAGGTCAACTGGCTCAAAGCCTTTTCCGCTCAGGTAGCGGCCATATGGATGGAAAGCGTTATCCGGAAAGAATTTGAGATAGCAAGCCGAAAACTGGATTCTCTGCACCACCTTAAAGTGGCTATAGAGAATGCCTCTTCTTTAGATGAGCTTGCTCGCAAAAGCTTTGAAGCTATAGTGAGTTATTACGGCTTAGAAAGAGTGCCTTGCTGCCTTTTGCTGTTCACTCCTGGGCCAAGCGGCACGCAACCCATAGCCATGAACCGCTCCTTTGCCCCTCACCTTGCCGAACTGCTGGCCTCATTTAGCCCTTCAGCCCCGGCTGAACCGGAAATTGTAAGAAATCTGAAAGGCTACTTCAAAGACCTTGAGCTTCTCCCCGTAGAATTTGGCGGTAAACTGTGGGGGCTCTTTGCCTTTCAAGGGGCAAAGGATAAGATGCCTGACCTATCCCTCCATTTGCACCACTTAGGCACAGAGGCAGCTCGCTTCGCTCTAAAAGAAGCTCTTGAAGAAGCCCAGAGCAATCTAATCAAGCTCCTTCAGTCAGCTTCCGATGGCCTCTACGTGGCCGGGAGAGGAGGTGAAATCCTCTACTTTGATCGGAAAGCCTTTGCCATTACCGGGTTCACCGAAGAAGAGATGCTTAGCACCAATTGCCGAACCCTTTATCCGGAAGGCATTTACCCCTTGGCGATGAAAGCAATACAAGCTGGGGAAGTCGCCCTTCAGAGCACTTACCTCAGAACTCGTGACGGCCATTTAGTTCCGGTGAAGGAAGCGGCCATACCTTTGTTCTCCACTGACTTCTCCGTGGACAAAGCGGCGGTGGCCTTTTGGGATTTGTCAAAGGAAAAAGATTTGGAAAAGGTGCAGGATGTAGTAACCATTTTCCTCACCCATGAGCTTGGGAAGCTTGTGACCAAGCTTTCTACCCGGCTTTACCTTTACATGGAGGGGAAGAGGAAGGACAAATCTTTGGAAGCCTTAGAAGAGCTCGTAAGCAAAATAGCCGAAGTGGTGAACAAAATTCAGGAGATGACAAGCTTAGAGCGGGGGAAAATTCGGCTTAAATCCACAAAGCTGGATGTGGCGCAGTTAGCTAAGGAGGTAATAAAGAAGTTTGCCGAAGCCGGGACTCACTACTTCTCCCTTGAGGAGCCCGAAAGGCCCCTCTTAGCCTTGGCCGATGATAAGATGGTGGAAGTGGTACTGAGCAACCTCTTAGATAACGCCGTAAAGTATTCCCCGCCCGGCTCTTTAGTGACGGTGAGGGTTGAAGCCCAAGGTAACGAAGTGAAAGTCTCAGTCCAAGACCAAGGAAAAGGCATACCCATACCATTCCAAAGGAAGATTTTTGAAAAATTCTACCGGATTGAGACCGAGGAGACGGCTAAGGTAAGCAGTTTTGGGCTTGGCCTTTACATTTGCAAGCTGATAGTAGAGGCACATGGGGGGAAGATTTGGGTAGAGAGTTTGCCTGGGCATGGTTCTACTTTCTCCTTCACTTTGCCTAAGGCCAGCATTTTATAGTTTATCCCCTGTCAGGGGGCTCCGCCCCCTGGGCCCCCCTTTGCCCACCCTCGTGAGCTTAGGGTTCGCCAGGGTTTTGGGTCCCACTCGTGGCGGGGTTGCTAATGTGGGCAACTCGCCCCCCCTTTTAAGGTTTTGTGGGGGGACACCCCCCACGCCCCCCCGCCAGGGGGCTCCGCCCCCTGGACCCCCTTTGCCCACCCCCGTGGGCTTAGGGTTCGCCAGCGTTTTGGATCCCACTCGTGGCGGGGTTGCTAATGTGGCAACTCGCCCCCTATTTTAATGTTCTTGGGGGCACATCCCCCAGACCCCCTGGGAGGGGGCTGCGCCCCCTCCACCCCTTTTTGCCCACCCTCGTAGGCTTAGGGTTCACCTGCGTTTTGGGTTCCACTCGTGGCTGGGTTGCTAATGTGGCAACTCGCCCCCCTTTTAAGGTTTTGTGGGGGGACACCCCCCACGCCCCTCCGCCAGGGGGCTTCGCCCCCCTGGACCCCCGTTTTTACCCACCCCCGTGGGCTTAGGGTTCGCCAGCGTTTTGGGTCCCACTCGTGGCTGGGTTGCTAAGGTGGGCAACTCGCCCCCCTTTTAAGGTTTTGTGGGGGGACACCCCCCAAGCCCCCCGCCAAGGGGCTCCGCCCCCTGGACCCCCGTTTTTACCCACCCCCGTGGGCTTAGGGTTCGCCAGCGTTTCGGGTCCCACTCGTGGCGGGGTTGCTAATGTGGCAACTCGCCCCCCTTTTAAGGTTTTGTGGGGGGACCCCCCCCACAACCCCCCCGCCAGGGGGCTCCGCCCCCTGGACCCCCCTTTGCCCACCCCCGTGGGCTTAGGGTTCGCCAGCGTTTTGGATCCCACTCGTGGCGGGGTTAACCTCTCCCCCGGCCAATTTTCCCCCTTCCCTCGCAGGGAAGGGGGCCAGGGGGTTAGGTCAGAAGGCACACCCCCCGCCAGATGGCCTGCGCCCATTCCACCCCGGGCTTAGTCAAGGTCGGCGTGAATGGGCTTCTCATAACCCACGCCAGGGGGCTCCGCTCCCTGGACCCAATACCTGACAAAAGTGAGACAGGCCTCGTAGGCTTTCCGGTTTTGCTTTTCTCAAAGGCTTTGTGCTATAAACATTAAAAAACGCAGGAGGTAAAGATGAGCGTGAAGCTTACTTTCTACGGCCACGCTTGTTTCATCGTGGAAGGAGGAGGGACCTCTTTAATCATAGACCCGTTCATCTCCGGCAATCCCCTCGCTCCTTCCGGCCCCGAAGCCGTTAAAGTCCAATATGTCTTGGTCAGCCACGGCCACGGTGACCACATAGGAGATGCTGTGGAAATAGCCCGCCGAAATAAAGCCCTTGTAATTTCTAACTTTGAAATCGCCACTTACTGCCAGAACCAGGGGGTAGATGCCCACCCCCTCCACATAGGCGGAGGATACAATTTCCCCTTCGGACGAGTTAAGCTTACGCCAGCTTTACACGGCTCTTCCTTGCCCGATGGAAGTTACGGGGGCAATCCCTGTGGCTTCCTAATCACCATGCAGGGCGTAAAAATTTACCACGCCGGGGATACAGGCCTGACCTACGAGATGAAGCTAATCGGGGAGGAGGGCGTGGATATCGCCTTGCTCCCCATCGGGGATAACTTCACAATGGGGCCAGACGACGCCCTCAGGGCCGTCAAACTCCTGGAGCCAAAAGTGGTAATACCCATGCACTATGACACGTTTGATGTGATAAAACAAGACCCTCACGCCTTCGTCAAAGCAGTTGAGAAGGAGACAAAGGCACGAGGGGTTGTGCTCAGGCCAGGCGAGAGTTTCTCCTACCCTTAAATGCTCCGAGCAATCTTTATCCCAAGGGAATAAGCTTCAGCCAGAGCCGTAGGATGAGCCCGGATTTGGCCTGGTTCCTCCACCTCGGTAAAGAACAGTTCAGCTGAGTAGATTACGTCAATAGTGCTGAAGAAGGCCCGGATTATACGGCGCGACGGCTCAAAAGTATCGGGCTTGCCAGGCGCCCCGGCTACTGAAATGAAAGCGCCGGGGCGCTTTTTACCCGTCGGAGATATGCTCAAGTTAAAGCGAGTTTTCAGGACCCAGAAAGGTTCACAGCGGTCAATAACTGCCTTAAGCTGAGCCGGAGGGCCAAGGAAATAAATAGGAGCAGCAACAATAATTGCTTGCATTTCCCTAATCTTTCGGTAAAGAAGTTCCATGTCGTCTTGCACTATGCATTCCCCTGTATCCCAGCATCCGTTGCAGTGGGTACACCCTTGGATGTTCAGCAAGCTCAGGACTATTTTCTCGGTATCAGCACCGGCGCTCCTGGCCCCGGCAAGAGCTTGATCCAGCAGTATCTCGCTGTTCCCTCCTCGCCGCGGGCTCCCCATTATGCCCAAAATCATTCCTCAACCTCCTCCGAAAGTTTATCAAAGTATTCAAGGAGCTTTTCTATCCTCTCGCGAGGCAATTTCTTGCTCACAAAGTACCGCTCCAAAAGTTCCCTTTTGCTCAAAGATTCTACCGCTTCGGTGCTTAGCCCCCAACGCGGATGCCTCCGCACCTCTCTCTCCACTCCAGCAAAGTAAAAGCAATTTGCCAAAGCATCTCGCACACGTTCATCGCTTATAGTCTGCCCCTCAGCCAAAGTGACTTTCACCCTTACAACCGCTTCCTCTACTTGATAAGCCGAAAGCCTGTTCAAAAGCGCCCTCTCCGCATCCTCCTCGTTCGCAAGGTTAGCGTAAATGGTCAGGAAAGGACGGGCCTTTACCGGGATGAACCTGGGAACGGCTTCCCCTTTCCTGAGGTAAACCTCTACAAAGCCCTTCCCCTCCTTCTCCTCACTGAAATCTATCCGCTCCAGACTTCCAGAATAGACTATCGGGGGATGCTCTCCCGGGTTCAAGTCCTGGAAGCAGTGGATGTGCCCTAAAGCCACGTAGTCCCAAGGGCCAGATAAAAGAGTAGCTCTGGGCGCTTGAAAATCCTCCCCAATGGTTATAGTCCTTTCCGAACTGTACTTAGCCCCGATAACCCCAAAATGGCCAGCCAGGACCGAGGGGATTTCGGGGTCAACCTTTGAAGCCAATTCTTTAATCTCTTCCTCCAGGAAGTTCTCCAAATCGCCTCTAACGGCCAAAGCTTGTAATGTTGCTCTGGGGGGATAAGGCATGACCGCTACTTGGATTGGGCCGTGCTTGGTCACTAAGCGTATGACGTCCGGCCGGCGACAAAAGTAGACGTTGGGGACTTTTAGGGTGTTGAATATCTCCAAGGAGCTGGCTTTCTGCGGATTGCCCGGTAAATCATGGTTGCCGGCCACGAGGATTAAAGGTATACCGGCCTCGGCCAACCTCATCACGCGGGAAGCAAAAAGCTTCTGATAATCGGGTAGGGGATTGCGGCCTTTGTAAGCATCACCGCAGAACAGAACCAAATCGGCCTCGCTCTCTATGGCATAGTTAACTACTTCATCAAGCCTGTTCAAAAAATCCTTAACCCGGCGCGATACCCCGGTCTGGGGGTCCAGCGAACCATAGCTCTCTATTCCCAGGTGCAAGTCGGCAAAATGGATTATGCGGATTAGCCCCCCAGCCATTACTCCCCTCTCACCATCCTTCTGGCAATGGCATTGTGTCTCCTCACAATCTCATCCAAATCAACAGTCAGGAGCTCCCCATCCTCCACTACCACCCTGCCATTAACAACGGCGAGGTCAACCTTCACCGGTGAACAGAAGACCAAGGAAGCGACAGGGTCGTGGACGGAGGCTCCGGCATATTCCAGCCTTTCCAAGCGTATGCCGATAAAATCGGCGGCCTTGCCTGGCTCCAAGGAACCGATATCTTCCCGCCCCAGGACTTTGGCCCCGCCTTTCGTTGCCATTTCCAGAACTTCTTCAGCGCTTATGGAATCGGCACCGTAACGCACTCTTTGTAGAAGCAAAGCCTGGCGCGCTTCCCCTAACATGTTGGAACTATCGTTAGAAGCGCTCCCATCAACCGCTAAGCCTACTTTCACCCCCGCTTTAAGCATTTCCACCACCGGTGCTATGCCCGAACCCAATCGCATGTTGGAGGATGGGCAATGGGCAACACCGGAGCCCATTTCGGCCAAGATTTTTATGTCACGTTGGTTGACGTGGACTACATGGACAAACCAGACGTCTTCCCCAAGCCAGCCCAGCTTAGCCATATAGTCCAAGGGGCGCATCTTGTATTTTTCCAGGCAGAAATTTTCCTCATCCAAAGTTTCGGCCAAATGGGTGTGGAGCAGGACACCGTAGCGTCTGGCCATTTGGGCTGTATCCCGCATCAGTTCCGGGGTAACTGAGAATGGAGAGCATGGGGCCAAAGCTATCCGGCACATAGAGCCTGGGGATGGGTCGTGGTAAGTTTTTATGAGCCTCTCGCAATCGGCGAGGATTTCTTCTTCGGATTGGACGACCTCGTCAGGGGGGAGGCCTCCTTTAGAGCGGCCTAAGGACATGCTCCCCCGGCAAGGGTGGAACCTGATTCCAATCTCCCTGGCGGCGCGGATTTCATCGTCCAGGGAAACATCGTTTGGGAAGATGTAAAGGTGGTCGGTGGTAGTAGTGCATCCGGAAAGGAGCAGCTCGGCCATCCCGACCAAAGCACTTATGTAAACAGCTTCGCCTGTAAGGCGAGCCCAGATTGGGTACAGGGTTACGAGCCAGTCAAAAAGCTTGGCGTTTTGGGCCTTGGGTACGACTCTGGTAAGGGTCTGATACAAGTGGTGGTGGGTGTTCACCAGGCCTGGTAGGACTATCATACCTGAGGCATCTATGATCGTATCGGCGGTAGGGGGGAGATTTTCGGTTGGGCCTACGGCTTCTATGAAGCCATCACGGGCGAAGATTCCTCCATTGCGGAAGCGGGTCTTTTTGTCGTCCATGGTAAGGATGAGTTCGGCATTGCGGAGGAGCAGCGTTGGCATCTTTGGCCTCCTATGGTGCTATTCCCAATTTATAATCCAAACGCAGAGCCCGGCCAGAATCACTGTAGCCGAGATAAGGGCGAGCCATTGTTTGAGGTTAAAGCCTTGGTCTTTAGCGGCCACGATTAAAATTATGACCATTCCCACAGCAAGTATTATCCATTGGGCAATGATTGGGTGGTTTTGGTAGAAATTTTTCAGCTTTTCCATGGTTAACCTCCGCTTCCTGCTTTTGGGAAGGCTTTTTAAGTTTAGCATTAAAACCGAATTTTAGCAAAGAGGTCAACCTCCGCCGCCCTTCATGCTGATTGAAACAAGCCATTTTTGGTCCCACCCGTGGGCAGAGTTGCCGGGGTTGGCAGCTCGTTCCCCAAACTCCAGAGAAGCTGGCTATTGGAGAAGGCACACGCCAGTTGGCCTCCAAAAGCCTCTTGCATGAGCTTGCTCGTTTTGATATAATAATTCCCGGAGGGATCGCCTAGAGGCCGAGGGCGCGCGTCTCGAAAACGCGTAGGGGCCAGAAGCCCCTCGTGGGTTCGAATCCCACTCCCTCCGCCTTATCGCTAATCCGACGGAGGGCCTTTGCCGGCCCTCAATTTTTTAAGCTTTTCGCTATAAAATGAAAAACAACCGAGAAGAAATTTTCCCAATCAATATCGCCGAACTGGAAGAAAAGCTCGGCCTGACTTTCGCCGATAAAGCCCTGCTCTTGCAAGCCCTTGTGCATACTTCCTATTTGAACGAGAACCCCTCCTTCCCCTTGGACGATAACGAGCGCTTGGAGTTCCTGGGAGATGCTGTTTTGGATTTCGTCATAGGCGATTACCTATACCACCATTTCCCCGAGATGAAAGAAGGGGAGCTTACTTGGCTCAGGGCTTCCCTGGTGAAAGGCGAAACTTTGGCCCAGTTCGCCCGGAAGATATCTCTGGGGAAATTCCTCCTCCTGGGCAAAGGGGAGGAAGAGTCCGGAGGCAGGGAACGCAGTTCTATCCTTGGAAGCGCATTTGAAGCCCTCATCGGAGCTATTTACCTTGATAAGGATTTGGAAGCCGTGCGCTCCTTCCTTGCGCCTTTCATAGAGCCAGAGCTGGACTTGCTCCTCCAAGAAGCCATCGGAATGGACCCTAAAAGCCGGCTGCAGGAGTTCGTTCAGGAATGGCTGGGGATTACGCCTTCTTACCAAACCCTTGAGGAGAAGGGGCCAGAGCACGCCAAAAACTTCGTGGTGGGGGTGTTCATCGGGGAAAAGCTTTGGGGGAAAGGAGAAGGCCACAGTAAGCATCAGGCTTCCATGGAGGCAGCCCAGAAAGCCTTTGAGGCCCTCCGCAAGATAGCGGATAAAGACCCCTCTTGGAAGCTTCCCCGCCGGATAAGGCTTTCCCTCTTGGCTCTAATCCCCCACTTGGGAAAAGCACGCCGGTGGGTTCTCGTCGGGAGCACGGCTTCAGCCCTCCAGGGCTTGCCCCTAACCCCACACGATATTGATATCCTCACCGACCGCAGTGGGGTCAGGCTCTTGAGCTCACGCCTGAGAAAGTTCATCACCTCTCCTCCTAAATGGAAGGAGAGCGAACAGTTCGCCTCCCTCTTCGCCCAGTTCAAGGTGGAAGGGGCAAGGGTGGAGGTCTTCGGTGACCTGCGGATAAAGAGCGGGAAATGGACCGCCCGCTTCAACCTTTGGCCTTACGTCCGGGAAATGCCTTTCGCCGGCCAGAGGGTTCGGGTTGCACCCCTGGAGTGGCAGCTTGTAGCCAATGCTTTGATTGGCAAAAAGGAAAGGGTGGAGATGATAGCCCGGCACCTCCGAAGCGAAGGCTACGACGAATCGCTCCTGAGGAAAATCCTCCGAAGCCGCTCCATCCCCAAAGCGATAAAGGAAGAGGTGCTGAAGAGCTTAGCTTGAGGCAACCATGAGGAGAAATTTGCTCATCCTGGGAGCTTATTCGGCCTTGACCTTGGTTGTGCTTTGGCCTCTTCCCCTCTTCTTCACCAAGGCTATCCCCGGCGATGGCTTTGATGGTTGGCAGAATTACTGGAACATCTGGTGGGTTTCCAAGGCCGTCCTGGAAGAGCATACTTCGCCTTACTTCACCCATTACCTCTACTACCCCACCGGTGTTAGCCTCCTATTCCACACTCTCAACCTCCCAAACGGCCTTTTGGCCATGCCCATCCAAGTTCTCTTCGGCCCAATTGTGGCCTACAACTTCATAATTCTCCTCTCCTCCGCCCTTTCCGGATACGGTTCTTTCCTCTTGGCCTTGGAGCTAACCGGCTCCCGATGGGCAAGCTTCCTGGCCGGCCTAATCTACGCCTTTTCCCCCTTTCGTTCCGCCCACCTCTTGGGCCACATGCAGGTCTTTTCCACCGAATGGATTCCGTTCTTCATCCTCGCCCTTTTCCGAATCCGGCAAGGCAAATCCATCCTGCTACCAGCGGTTTTCCTCGTCCTTTCCTCCCTCTGCGATTGGTACCAGGCCCTCTACCTGGGGCTTTTCACGGCTATATACTTGGGATGGCTTGCCTGGAAGAAGGTTCTAACCCGAAAGGAGGCGCTTGATGTGTTGGCGACTTGGGGTATAGCCGGGCTCATGCTTTCCCCTTTGCTTATCCCCATGCTCTGGGAAATGTCCCGCTACCGATTTATGTTCACTCCCTCTGAGCATGCTTACCTTCTCTCGGCCGATTTGTTGGCTTTCTTCATCCCATCGGAGTTCCATCCCCTCTGGGGAAAGTTGGCGGGGAAGATTGCCGCGCATTTCACGGCTTCCCTTTCGGAAAGGACCGTCTCCCTCGGCTATACGCCGCTAATCCTGGCTTTTGCGGCTTGGAGAAGGAAAGAAGGGATTTCGCTTTGGCTTATAACAGGCCTTTCTTTCGTGCTCCTGGCCTTGGGTCCTTACCCCCACGTCCTGGGCAGAACCATCCACCTACCACTGCCCTACGCTTTCCTCAGGCCAATCCCGATTGTAGCGATGGCACGGTCGGTAAGCCGCTTTTCCCTGATGGCGACTTTGAGTTTAGCGGTGATGGCTGCATTGGGGGCAAAAGCTCTCGGTCCCCGCATCTCGGCCCTCTTAATGGCCCTAATCCTCCTGGAATATTGGCCATCGCCTTACCCCTTCAGCCCGCCCGATACCCCTGATTTCTACCGGAAATTGGCCCAAGAGCCAGGCCAATTTGCCATCCTGAATTTGCCGATGAATTGGGACCGGCCACGCTACCTCCTTTATCAAACCGTCCATGGTAAACCACTGGTTTCCGGATACATAAGCCGGGAAGACCCCCGCACTTTAGTGGAGAGGATGCCGGTCCTCCAGCATTTCCGCAACTTAGGGGAAGATATCATCAAAGTGGATTTGGCCGAAGTAGCCCCCTCGGTTATGGCTTACTTGGGGGTAAGGTACGTAGTCCTGGATTTCTATCAGATGCCGATGGGGGAGGAAAGGGAAAGGACTGTGGCTTTGGCTACGGAGGCTTTTGGGGGAAGCGAGCCAATCTACAAGGATGAGAGGCTCGTGGTCTACCGTGTCCCTGCACCGGCGAAGGTGGCCCCTTTCCTCTTCCTTGGGGATGGCTGGGGAGAATTACGTGAGGGTTTCCGCTCCTTCAAGGGAGAAGCGACCCTTTTCCTCCACTCTCCCGAAGCTTCAACTGTGACTGTGGCTATGGAGGTGAGTTCCTCCTCAGGGGGCTTGTTGAAAGTTTGGGCCAGTTCTTTCCGGATTCGGCCTCAGGAGAAGGAGCTTATTTCATTCCCAGTGGAAGCCAAGGCTGGGGATAACGTTTTGGTGCTTGGGTGGGAACCGGAACGGGAAGGTGAAGGGCTCCAAGTTTGGTCTATCAGGCTTTTGGAGACTGCTTATTTTCCCACCCTCGCTGGCCTAGGGTTTGCCAGCGCTTTGGGTCCCACTCGTGGCGGGGTTGCTAATGTGGGCAACTCGCCCCTTTTTAAGGTTTTGTGGGGGGATACCCCCCACGACCCCCCGCCAGGGGAGCTTCGCCCCCCTGGACCCCCATGTTTTCCCACCCTCGTTGGCCAAGGGTTTGCCAGCGCTCTGGGTCCCACTCGTGGCGGGGTTGCTAATGTGGGCAACTCGCCCCTTTTTAAGGTTTTGTGGGGGGATACCCCCCACAGCCCCCCGCCAGGGGAGCTTCGCCCCCCTGGACCCCCATGTTTTCCCACCCCCGTTGGCCAAGGGTTCGCCGGCGTTTTGGGTCCCACTCGTGGCGGGGTTGCTAAGGTGGGCAACTCGCCCCTTTTTAAGGCTTTGTGGGGGGACACCCCCCACGACCCCCCGCCAGGGGAGCTTCGCCCCCCTGGACCCCTACGTTTTCCCACCCCCGTTGGCCCAGGGTTCGCCAGCGCTTTGGGTCCCACTCGTGGCGGGGTTGCTAAGGTGGGCAACTCGCCCCTTTTTAAG
>Ga0080004_1236368_pt1 | contig 31706 bp, 31 predicted proteins | sample WasSprMetagenome_FD_69207 | JGI IMG/M metagenome (GOLD analysis project Ga0080004, IMG submission 69207) | Sulfidic aquatic microbial communities from Washburn Spring, Yellowstone National Park, USA - WS (SPADES assembly) (version 2) | ecosystem: Environmental > Aquatic > Thermal springs > Hot... | reverse complement strand
CAATTCAACCCACTAAGCTACTCAGTGCACTCGGTTAGATACTGGCTAACGGGAGCCAATGTTGGACTAGAATACATGACCCCCACTATAGATATTGCAATACTCGCAGCGGCAGCCATAACACTACTAGTAATAGCGGGGTGGGCCTTCAACAAAGCGACAGTGGAAGACTAGCTATATTAACCAGCGTCTCCTCTCCAACTAAATCCCCCCTCAACTTTATTTTCCAATCTACTATTCCACGAGTTAACCTGCATAGACATATAAACAATTGTTTTTAAATTACTTCACGGGGTTTAAGATGGGTTCTCTAAGTGGAGTGAAAGCTCTTGTAGTTATAATCCTACTTGTTATTTCTATAGGAGTTCTAGCTGGTTACACATATGTATTAAACATCCAAGTGAGTGAATTGAGAGGTGAGAATTCCGCTTTAAAATCAGAGATTGCAATTAGAGCTAACATAGTGGATATGCTGAGGTCACGTGTAGCTGAACTCGAAGATGAGAAGAATCTCCTCCAATCATGGCTTTTGGGAAACACAACTCTACTTAACTCCGTGGCCATGGAGAGGGAGAAGCTCGCTTCGTGGTTAGAGGGGAATAAAACACAGTATGAGTCGCAAATAGCGGTGTTGAGTTCCCAGGTTGAACAACTCCAATTATGGCTTCAAAGTAATCAAACCCTTCTAAGGGAGACACAAGCATGGCTCCAAGGGAACATTACATACTATGAATCACAAGTAGCTATGCTGAAATCCAAGATAGACACGCTTAACTCACAGATAGCTATACTTGAGGATGAGAAGGTTCAACTGCAAGCCTGGCTACTGGGAAACACAACATATTATGAACTACAAGTATCTCAATTGAGTAAGCAGATTGAGGATCTTAACGCAACTCTCCAAGCACACATCAACGCCTATCAGGCTTTAAGAGATAGAGTTAACATGAGGTGGAATCACGAGAATGCTACACTCTTTATCACGCCCACAGATCCAATAGTTCAAAGCACAGTATACTCTATCACAGGAGGGTGGAGTAATACCTCAGACTGGAACGAGTTCTGGATAGATGTAAAGGCCCTCTACGACTGGGTTGTCGAGAACATAGAGTATAGGTATGATGGATTATACCCAATGCTCCCAGATACACCCTTTGGAAGCTTAGATTTCTTGGATGAAATGTGGCAATTCCCCAACGAGACATTGAAACTCAGTATGGGTGACTGTGAAGACATGGCAATACTCCTAGCCTCCATGATCAGGAGTTACAATGACATGAAGTACAGCGTCGAAGTCGTAATAATCTCAGGTGCGAAGGGTGCACATGCAGGTGTTCAATTACCTGTTCAGGGTGGTAAAATAGTAATACTTGATCCTGCGGGACACTACTACACACATGATGCATGGGGCAACATTGTATCCAAGGACATAGAGACCGAGATAAACAACTGGCTCAACTACTGGAAGCCATACCTTGGAGGCGATGTCCGAGTAGTCCGTGTATTCTCAGACTACATAGACAAGGGGTTTAATAACACGAGTGATTATTTGTCATGGATGTATAGTAGAACAAAGTAAAACTCCATTTTTAATTTCCACTATTCCACACACTCCCAAAGGACTGATCCAAATAGGTCATCTAAATACCCTGGATCAAGAGGGACTATACTCTACGAGGCGCTTTTAAAAGCTCTATTTATTTTAAAGAGAGAAGTAGTAACCCCTAAGCGAACACCTAACAATCTTTAGATGCATTCACGCAGAGAGTATAATCTGTGGGTAGGAGAATGCATATTTCCTTTATGAGGCAGCCCACTAGTGCATTACATCTACTTGACTCCGCATTTATAAATTATACCAACTTAAGTCTATGACCTACGTAGTACTCTAGTTCCACAATAAAGCCAAGCCCTATGGGAATTCATTAGGCTTAGTGCGGCGGCCGGGATTTGAACCCGGGATCTCCGGCGTGGCAGGCCGGCGTCCTAATCCAGGCTAGACTACCGCCGCTCCTCTCTAAACTTATTTCTTCTATGCTTATAAATTATTACTTTCGAGATCATTCATCGGGTTAGGTAGTATCCTACATCAATGTGCCTGCGAGTTTTTACATTGTTGTTTCAATCTAATAGTTCTTAAAGTTAGGGTCTTGTCGCTGAGCAGCCTATTGGCTGTATAATTTATTGTTCTCCACTCATCAGCAAGGTGATTCTATCTATTTTGGATTATATTCTGTTTTCTGCAGAGTTGTCGAGGAGCTGGAGATCTGCGTGGTTTGTTTCTTTACAAGTGCATACTCTGTGTTTTTATGATGTGTTCTAGGCTTGTCATAACAATATAGATTCATTAATGAGTGAACTTGATATAGAGAGCTTGCTTTTTCTACTTTGAGTTCATTATGGAGAAATATGTGTTTCAATTATAAATATTTATAAACTAAACTCATATTTATTTTTCCATGTTAAATGGGGATTTTCGTGGAGAAGACTAGTTTTACAAGGAGGTATTGGCTATTAATTGCAATTCTATTGGCGTTTGTCCTAGGTATAGTAGTTGGGTATGCATTAACTCTAGCTATTCCCGAGGCTGCGGCGAGAAGCGATATTAATAACTGGTTGAAGGCTTTTGGGGATATATTTGTGAGGTTGATTAGGATAATAATCCCCGTTTTAATATTCTTCACGATCGCTGCTGCTACATCCTCTATTGCAAATGCTAGGAAGCTAGGCATTATACTACTCTGGATGCTAATACTATACATTGGCACATCAATACTAGCTGCATTCTGGGGTTTGCTTGGGGGACTAGTATTCCAGCCCGGCTCAGCGGTGAGATTAAAGCCACCACCAGGCTACACTCCACCCAAGCCACCTAGCGGTGTTGACATACTCTTAAGCTTCTTCCAAACAGACTTCAACGCACTACTAGCAGTTGGGGGCTCTATGACTATGATAATATTTGCAATGATACTTGGATTAGCCGTTGTTATATTTATGGGTGAGAGGGGTAGAACTGTAGCGAGGTTTCTAGAGCTGGGTTCGGATTTGTCAATAAGCGTTGTTAGAGTGATAATGTACTATGCACCAGTAGCTGTATTTTGCTACTCAGCGTGGTTGATCTCGCAGTATGGTCCGCAAATGCTGCAAGCATACGGTAGCTTCCTACTAGTACAGTATGGATTCACAATCTTCCACTTCATCGTAATATACTCAATTATAGTAGCCCTCGGGGGCCTCAACCCAATCACGTACTTCAAGTACCAGTTGACACCATTCATAATAGCGTTCACAACTAGATCCAGCGCGGTTGCACTACCATACAATATGGAGGCATCGAAGAAAATGGGTGTACCAGATGAGGTTTACAAGATAACGCTACCAATAGGAGCAACCGTTAACATGGATGGCACTGCAATATACCAAGCACTAAGTGCACTATTCATAGCACAACTATATGGAATACCCCTAACACCAGCACAATATGGACTAGTATTATTTGCAGCAACAGTAGGCTCTGTTGCAACGGCTGCAATACCGGGTGGTGGAACAGTAATGCTTGCATTCGTATTCTCAGTGGTTGGGCTACCACTCGAGGGTATAGGAATAATGTGGGTTATTGACGCATTCGCAGACGCTATAAGAACAGCTATAAACTGCAGTGGAGACAATGCCTGTACAATCCTAATAACTAAGCTATCAGGGTATAAACTCATAAAGCCGGAGTCCCTGAAAACCCCATAAAAGCCCCAACACAACACTTTTTTCCTCCTCTCCCATCATCCACTACATACTCGGCTAGAAGCCACTTACAACCGAAAGCCTCGTCATTCATGGCGGGGGAGGAGGTCAGATTAATTAATCTCTGCATAGTTTAAATCCCCGAGGGGAGCTATATGAAGAAGGTTATTTACACTGATAAAGCACCTAAACCCATTGGTCCATATAGTCAAGCTGTTTGTATTGATGGATGGCTATTTATCTCGGGTCAAATACCACTAGACCCTTCCACGGGAAACATAATAACATCTAGTTTTGAGAAGCAAGTTGAGAGAGTACTCGAGAATTTGAAAGCCATTGTGGAGTATGCAGGTGGCTCACTATCAAGCATTGTGAAGACAACTATATTCCTCAGAGATATATCAATGTTCCCAGTCTTCAATGAAGTATACTCCAAGTACTTCAAGGAAGAACCACCAGCTAGAAGCGTCGTTGAAGTCAAAAACCTACCGAGAAACGCAGAAATAATGATAGAGGCAGTAGCGAAAATAAATAAGTGCCCATAATACCACTTTACCAAGCAAAAACACCAAGCCACAAAAATACAACACTCAAATACCTTAACAACCCATAGTCGACACAAATAAAAATTTAGAAGACTCGATATCCATAGAGAAATAAAAGGGCCCGTAGCCTAGCCAGGAGAGGGCGCCGGCCTCCGGAGCCGGAGATCCCGGGTTCAAATCCCGGCGGGCCCGCGTCGCCTACTCATTAGGCTTTTCTTCATTAAGAGTGGGAACCTGGAGTTATAATGCATGCTATACTTCATAGGGGAGCGTGGGCAGGGGTTTGTAGGGTCTACATAGTGCCTGTGGATAATCTACCAAACAACTATGTGTGGCCCCCGCCACGTTCTAAGTTACATTCCAAGAGTGAAAGCTATTTTCAGTAATAACGCGTTTGTCCAGGAATTATTCAGGAGTCATGGGGGTGAAGTTAGATCTACGCGTTTCCCCTCTAACGGTGCTTGACGATATTTGTGAATACTTGTATTTCTGTTAGAGGGATTGGGCCTCGGTGTGGGTTCACTAGCCTCGCCCACACCCCATGGGCCCCCTCGAGCCCAACGCCACGGGGCTCCCATCTGAGTCTCTATGTCACCGCAGAGCGGGTCATCCAAGAAACTATAATGAGGCCGGGGTATTTAAACACTACTCTACAACACCAATATTCACAGATATTTAAACTTATCGTTCGTCTGTAACAGCCTACGCTGGATGGTGTGAGTGGCTCCCTTGTGAGGAAGTTAATGGTGGAGGGAGGTGACTGGATGAGCCTGATCCCAGGTCCCGTGGTAGAGTTCATTATTGAAATTAATGGCGTTGAGAGAGTTAGAAAGCTGTGGGGGTTGAGCATAAAATTGCCTGGTGAGCGCTATTGAAGTATGAGTCTACATGTATAGTAGCCATAGGGACTGAGCTCACTAGAGGAATTGTTCAAGACACAAACTCTAGTTGGATTGCCTCGCGAGTTGTTGAACTAGGATTTGACGTTAAGAGAATAATTATTGTTCCAGACGATCTAGGCGAGGTGAAGTGGGCTCTCACAAGTTGCCTCGAAGTGGCAGACGTCGTGATCACGACTGGGGGCTTAGGCTTCACTAGCGACGACATAACTCTCCAAGGGGTCTCAGAAGCCCTTGGAATCCCCTTGACCCCTTCCGAGGAGGCTTTAGAAATGGTAAAGTCCAGAGTGGGTCAAGTCACACCACAATATCTAAAAGCAACATACATACCCCGGGGTTCAAGACCACTATACAATAGAGTTGGAGTATCGCCAGGTGTTCACATAGTACTAGGCAGTAAAAACATATTCATACTGCCTGGAGTACCAGCCGAGATGAAGGCTGTGTTTGAAGACCACGTTGCAGAAGTATTATCAAGGCTTTCAGGCCTCATCTCGAGGAGACTCCACGTTAGAACACAGCACATGGTTGAGGCAGAGGTTGATCACGCGCTGGAAAAAATAAGGAGCAAGCATCAATGGGCATACTTTAAAACACATGCCAAGAAACCAGTGGAGATCTCAATAATTATCTACGCTCAAAACCCAATAGAGCTCGATGAGAGAGTTAGAAGAGTCCTTAGCGACCTCGTCAACGAGGTCAAGGTAGATCGTGTAGACTACTTGTGAGCCATGCATCGACTAATATAATTACTTCTACACTACCTTAGAGAATTACAAATCCAAGGCGATATATTTCATAAGTTTATGTAGTCGCGACCCTAGAGAGTCGTAAAGGAATCTAACATAGTATCTAATTGCTATGGCTGTGTGTTGATCCCAGCGTACTGTGGCTTCATAGTTGGGTTTGAACTGTGAGTGATTAGTCCTACAAGTCTTAGAATTGATATAACGCTTTGAGTGTCTAGATTGCAGACATCTGCTATTTTCTCGGGTGGTTTAACTCTGTTCGTAATTACACACTCAACTCTCTCATCAAGCTTTGGGAGGATTTCTGACAATACCTCTGGGTTTGGGATAACCAAGTACCTCTTCTTCCTCCCACCCCTACCTATTTTCAACTCTATTACCAACCCACTCCTCGTTAAGATAAAAGTGTGCCACTCAACCACAGCTTTTCCACCCAGCTCTAGTACTTTCGAGAAGGGTATTGCACCATTAGATCTCACTAATTCATATATTTTCAACCTAATGGGGTGGTTTAATGCATCCTCCACGCTTACTTTCTGCCTTAGTATAATTGGTATAATCAATGGTAGTGGAATCTTGATCCTGCGTATGACGTCTTTAATGTCATCCCATGATGAAGCAATAAATACGCTTGCAGCAACAGTGGCTATAGCCAATACACCTATTGTTGGCGCTAGAACAGTAGTACTTTGCTGTGTCTTCACACTTTCAATAATTCCATTAGCAACGCGCTCTAGGGCCTCCTGATCACCATATAGGCAGTAACTCCATAGATCACTACTATTCAAAGCCACCTTAGAGGACACGACATCAGTGGAGACGGCTAAGCCATTAAACCTTGATAAATACCCAACTACATCACTATATTCACCTCTCGATATATTCGTAGCTAAAACCACTAGTGGGGATTCAACTGTCTCGTTTAAATCAACTGGAAATAAGATCCTTCCATGGAGCTCGGGGTATTTCTTAACTAAATCCCTTGCAACCTCGTAACTGCAAGAATCGAGTACAATATAGGTTAAAGTAGGGTTTGAAGTGTGAGGATAATTTACCCCATGAATAAGTAGAGTTACTGACACCAACAATACACTAAGTGAAACCACCTGCATAACTCTAGATATAGCACCCATTAAAACCACACTAGTCATCAGCCGGGTTTAGACTCGTGTTAACTCCACTACTATGTACTAATAATACCTATAAATAAAGTATTTAAGACATAATCCATTGACAAGGATCCACAAGTCTAGCTAAATAAAGCACACTTTAACTCGACTACCCCTAGCTAGATCCATTAAAGCCTCCACAGGGCTACTAGATCTCTCGGCATTAATTAATAATTCATAGTCACTAGTGGTTAGTGGACCAGCACGATAAATTGCAATACTTTTATTAATCGACACAATGAAGTGTGCTAACCCACCATCGGTAAATAAATCCCTAATAACGGAGAAGTCGCGGCTACTGGGTAATGGAGAATGAGATGGGTGAGTGTGAGCTGTGAGACACTGCGGTATCCGCGGTATAGAGACACTGTTCACTCCACCTTCTAGTAGGAATCCCCTTCCATCGAATAAAACACCTAAGTAGTACTCGATCCCGGTTTCATCTGTGAGTACTGCGTAGCTTAATAAACGACTGTGAAAACCCCGTTTATAGTACTCAATAATTCTTCCATATAGATCACCTAGTTTAAACCTACCAAGACCTATTGATGCATTAATGTCGTATTTTCCCCTATACAACTCAAGACTCTCTAAAATGGAGTATGCGCAGTCGATGCCTTCTACTATTACAACACTAGTGGAGTCTTCGGAGTAGTCTACTAGTATATCCCTACAATCTGACTCCTCCAATAAGTCTTCAAGGAGGTTTATGAGTCTACATAGAAACCCTATTTTACGAGTATAGTTGTTTTCAAATACCTCATGGTATTTCAATACAACCACTTTTCGCGTAATTAAGTAATAGTATACGTGATATTATCTACCCTCCCTCGTAGAGGGGGGTTGACAAAACTACTTCATCGCCACTATGTAGTATTACATCACGTGATGTTACATCAACCCCGTTCACACTCACCTGTATTAATGGGACTTTACTAAGCCAGTCTGACAGTGGACTATGCTTCTCACTTAGAAATGCTATGAGTGAATCTACGCTAGTGTTCTCAGGTATATCTAGGTACTCAATAGACGTCCCCGTGATGTCTGCGAGAATGCCTAAAAATATTACTTTAACCCTTATCAACCCTCTCCCTTCCTCTACCACTCCCCGAGGCCTTCAATACTGCTTTAAATATATTCACGTATCCAGTGCACCTACAGAGAACTCCCTTCAAGTACTCTCTAACATCGTCTATACTCGGCTCTGGTTTACTTCTAACTAAGTACTCAGCCATTAATATAAAAGCTGGTGTGCAGTAACCACACTGTACGGCACCCTCCTCTATAAATGCCTTCTGCACTCGCGTCAACTCGCTCTTGGACAACCCCTCAACAGTTAATACTTCGCAGCCATCAACATCCACAGTGAGAGTTAGGCAAGCTAATACTGGTTCACCATTAACTAGCACTGTGCAATTACCGCACTCACCAATCCCACAGCCATACCTAACACTAGTTAATCCTAGTTTTTCACGCAGTGTATTTATTAGTAGCTCACTTGGCTTAACATCCAACTCCACGGGTTCGCCATTAACTCTAAAGGAGACTCTAACCATGAACACCACCCTTTAACCTTGCATAAGCTACTTCAAGAGCGTCTAATACAAGAACCTTTGATGCATACCTCCTATACTCCGATGTAGACCTAACATCCGTTATAGGTGAGATTTCCTCATCTATAGTTTTCAAAGCATTTAACACCTCTCTAGAATCAATCCTTAAACCCCTTAGCAAAGACTCTGTTTTCACCGCCCGCAGAGGCTTTGGGGCAACAGATCCAAGAGCAATTCTAGCATTCCTAATAAAGCCATCCTCGACCTCAACGTATACAGCAGCACTAGCTATTGCCAAGTCCACTGCAACCCTAGAGACTTTTTTGAATGCAGATGACCCAGCTATACTCTTCTCAACAATAATTTCCCTGAGTAACTCATTAGGCTTCAACACTGTTAATCCAGGGCCCTTAAAGAACTCAGTCAGCGGTAAAACTCTATCGCCACCTACACTAGACAATACTACTTTAGCATTGTGGACGAGTAGTGGTGGTGCTGTATCAGCTGCTGGCGATGCATTGCATAGATTCCCACCAATAGTAGCCATATTCCTAATCTGAATACTACCCATGGATTTCACTGCGTCGTGGAGTGCCGGTATGTATTTTTTAACTAATTCAGAGTTCTCAACGTCCCTCAGCCTCGTCAATGCACCTATTCTAACTTGCTCTCCATCCTCAACTATGTATCTTAAACCATCAATCTTCTTGACGTTAATTAAGACTCTTGGTTCTACAAGTCTAGCCTTCATCTTCACCAATAGATCTGTTCCCCCTGCAAGAATCCTCGCTTGGTCCCCATATCTATCCAAGAGCTCTAATGCCTCCTTAAGGCTCCTAGGCTCGTAGTACTCGTATTCAAAGGGGATAATCCTAGTATTGCGTGCTGTGATGTTAATTGGCGGTATTTCAGACACTACCATGGAGTCTCACCACGCTCTCTCAAAGCCTTAACCACCTTATCTGGAGTTACGGGTAACTCGTAGAATCTCACTCCAATAGCATTGTATACAGCGTTCAGTATTGCACCAACAGCAGGGTTCATGGCTGCCTCGCCAAGACCCTTTGCTCCAAATGGGCCGGATGGCTCATATGTATTTGCAATCAAAACCTTGAACTCCTCGGGTGGCAGCACGTCTTGAGCCGTTGGTATCTTATAGTCCGTTATCAGCATTCTACCCATGATCTCCCCTGTAGATGGATCGTATTTCGTGTCTTCACTGAAAGCCATACCCCAAGCCATTGCAAAACCCCCATGCAACTGGCCCTCAACCATGTCTGGGTTTACGGGTATGCCAACATCTGCACCAGCGACTACTCTTACCGGCCTAATCTTACCAGTCCAAGTGTCAACTTCGACCTCAACGTAGTAAACTGTGAAGCTTGGCGGTGCAGAGGTGGCTCTATATGTTACAGCCGCTACTAGTGTACCCCAATTCCTCTGCCAAGCTGTCCTAGTGATCTCTCGGAGAGTGATCTTTAAATCACTCCCCTCAACATACACAACTGTCTCGCCTAGTTTCTCATCATATCCAATTCTCAGAGCCTCTGGATTTACTACTCTACCCAGGATTCTAACAGCTGTCTCGAAGATCTTCTGCTTTAGTATCTGGGCAGCTCTCCTAGCACACTCTCCACCAACAAATGTACCTCGAGATGCGTGAGTACATACATCGTACGGCGTATTCTCAGTACTCGCACTCGCTAGGTTTATCAAGTCTGGCGGTACTCCAAGCTCTTCAGCTATTATCTTGACGTGAGCATCTAGGGTTCCACCACCATGATCTTGGAGAGCTGTGAGGTAGTCTAGAGATCCATCCTCATTAAGCTTCAAAATACACCCAGTGTAGTCAATAACTTCACCACTTATTGGGCCCCCCGCACCAGAAGTGTGAAATCCCCTTGCAACCCCGATTCCACGCCTATACCTCCCCTTCTTCTCCCCCGGCCTTCCCCGTTTATCCCAGTTAATCAATTCTTTACCCTTCAACAATAACTCGGGGACACCATCCGACTTTATAACTGAGCGGACAGTTGGGCCTTGACCCCAGAATATGTCTCCACGCCCTACATAGTTCTTGAGCCTTATTTCTATTGGGTCTATTCCAAGAGCCTCCGCTATCTCGTCAACCATTGTTTCAACAGCCCATTGAACCTCCGGTGCACCATACCCTCTGAGAGCACAGCCAGGTACTTTGTTTGTATACACTGCTATACCCCTATACCTTAAATTCCTCCACTTATACATTGAGACAAACCAACCTAGACTCGTACCTAGTAGTGGGTATGGTTGTACCTGGTGTGCACCAACGTCAAGTATGTTTGTGAATTCAGCTGCTGTAAAAGACCCATCTCTCCTCGCACCCATTTTTATCTTAAAGTGGAATACGAAGTTCGAGTGGTCGAGCATGTCTTCTTCACGGGTATATGCTATTTTAACCGGCTTCCCCGCCTTCAAGCATAGAGCTACCGCTATTGGTACCAAGTAGTTGGTTTGTATGCTTGAGCCGAATGAGCCCCCTATTGGTACCTTAACAACATTTACCCTACTCTCTGGGATGTTGAATAGCTGGCTAATAAGGATCCTCGTATTGTGAATACTCTGAGTAGTTGTGTATATAGTTAGTTTCCCACCGGGCTCCGGCACACATAGAACTGCCTTTGGCTCTAGCTGCATGTGATACCTCTTACCAGTCTTAAACCCCCTCTCCAATACATAGTCTGCCTCACTAAACCCCCTCTCGACATCACCCTCCTCGTAGTCTAGCCTCGCGGCAATATTGTTCTCAACGTCAATCCACTTATCACCCTTCATAATCCTCTCGTGTATTCTAGGCGCACTAGGGGACATTGCCTCAAATGGATCTAGTATTGGCTTGTAGACTCTCTCAAACTCCAATCTAATAGCTTCAGCCGCGCGCTGAGCCAATTCCTCCGAGGAGGCAGCTACAGCGGCTACTGGTTCACCTAGATACCTAGGCTTATAGGTTAATACATATGTGTCTTTAAAGGTGACTTCATCAACGCTAACTAGTCTAGGGTTAAATGGCTTCTGAGGTATGTCATCGGGGGTTATAACCACAGCCCCCATTCTAACTGCTTCACTTACATCAATCTTCTTTACGTCTGCGAATGCATATGGGCTCCTAACTATTCTACCAATCAACATACCCGGGTACTCTAAGTCATTAGTGTACTTGACTAGACCCCTCACCTTTGGCTCAGCATCCTTCCTCGGGGTCCTCCTAGCTAGAAATCTAAACCCCAGTTGACTCACCGCCCCGCAACACCTGTCGCTGCTTTATATATGGCATTAATTATCTTCACGTAGCCAGTACACCTACATAAGTTAGCAACATATTCTCTAACATCATCCACCGATTTGAAACGCCCCTGCTTTAAACCAGCCCACGCTGTTAGTAGAATTCCAGGTGTACAGAAGCCGCACTGTATAGCCCCCTCCTCAATGAAGTACTCAACGAGCCTCCTGAATAAATCATCCTTCTCCAACCCCTCAACGGTTGTTACCTCCCTCCCCTCAACCTGTAGAGTTAGAAGCATACATGAAGTAACTGGTTGACCATCTAGTAGTATAGTGCAGCTACCACACTCACCCCTCTCACAACCCCTCTTCACACTCTTAACCCTCAGCTTAAACCTCAGGGTATTCAATAGTGTTTCACTTGGTTCAACATCTACAGCTACTCTCCTACCATTGAGTATAAACTCCACTCTCACTCCTGACCACCCCTAAAAGAACGCTTATATGACTCTAATAGTAGATCCTCAACGAGGACCATTGCAGCGTGCAACCTATACTCAGCTGGAGCCCTCACATCGGTTATTGGAGACACATCACTAGATACTAGTTTAGAAGCCTCTCTAAATACCTCGATACCAGGTCTTCTACCAACTAGGTACTTCTCCACACTCCTAGCTCTAACAGGTGTTGGTGCAATAGAGTTGAGGGCTACTCGAGCATCTGCAATTAAGCCGTCTTCAACCCTGATCGCGGCAGCTGCGGCAACAACTGATATATCGTGACCCCTCCTCCTACCAATCTTAGCGTATGCAGAGCCATATTTCTCAAGGCTCTTATAGGGGACAATGACCTCAACTAGTAGCTCGCTTCTACCTAGACTTACATGCCTCGGGCCCAGGAAGAAATCCCCTATTGGAATATACCTCTCCCCACTAAGACTCGCAGCTTTAACAACCGCATTATATACTAGTAGTGGTGGTGCTGTATCAGCTGCTGGGGATGCATTACATAGATTTCCACCAATAGTAGCCATATTCCTAATCTGCCAGTATGCAAACCTAATAGCCGCCTCCCAGAGCAACGGGGTTTTCGAGTGCACAATTGGAGAGTCAACGAGCTCCTGGATTGTTGTTAATGCCCCTATTCTAAGTGCTTCACCAGTGTCAATAATGTACTTTAACTCCTTCAAGCCCCCAATATCAATTACACTTCTAGGCTTATACCTACCAGTCTTCATGTCTAGAATTAAGTCTGTCCCACCAGCCAATACTCTAGCATCCCCGAGTTTATCTAGGAGCTTCAAAGCCTCCTCTAGATTACGGGGCTTATAGTAATCGTACTCAGGTAGCCTATACATAGATCACCCCCTCGGAGATCGCTTAATATACTCCAAAAACCTCCATGGAGTTAGAGGAGTAGAAGTAATGTTTACTCCGAGAGCGTGCGCAACTGCATTCGCTATAGATGCTGGGCCAGGTATTAACGCCATTTCACCAACTCCCTTAGCTCCAAATGCACCGTGTCTAAACTTATCCTCCACGTACACCGGCTTCTCGATCTCTGGGATGTCTTTAGGTGTTGGTATAACGTAGTCTGTAAAGTTTGCATTCAACACTTTCCCATATTCATCGAAGTATAGGTACTCCATGAGTGTATAGCCTATAGCCTGCGCAATTGCCCCCTCTATCTGCCCCTCCACCTGCTTTGGATTAATGATCTTCCCAGAGGCTAGTCCAGGGTATACTCTAAGTACTCTCACAAGACCCGTCCTCGTATCCACCTCAACCTCGGTCACCAAGACTATGTAGCTGTAAGCTGGGTATGCAAACCCCTGCCCAGTTGACTCATCAAAACTCCCCTTTGGGAGGTAGTAGTAGCCTGTTGCGCTAACTTCAACACCCCTAGCATAAGCCTCCCTCACTAGGTCTCTCCAAGAAATACTCTTCGATGGATCCCTCCTGGAATAAACCCTTCCATCCTTGAATTCAAGCTCACCCGGATCTACGCCGAGAACTCTACCAGCTAGAGAAGCCAACCTCTCCCTTATCTTGGCAGCAGCTACGAGTACACCGAGTCCACCTATACCAGTGCCTCTGGAAGCATGAGTTGCACCAGAGTCTGGAGCCTCTGTTGTCGCAAATACAACTTTAACCTTGTCCACGGGGACACCGAGTATCTCTGAAACTATTTGGACATGTGATGATGTTGGAGAGCCCTGACCCATCTCCACAATCCCCGTGTAGACTGTGACCGATCCATCTAGCTCAACCTTCACATATGCATTAGACCAGTCTGGAACAGCTCTCGATGTACTAATACCATGCCATGCAACCGCTACTCCAATACCCCTCTTAAACCTCTCGCTAGACTTGTTAAACTCATCAATCTCCCTCCTCTTCCTCCACCAATCAGCTTTCTCAGCAACACGCTTCAATGCCTCTCCAACTCCAACAGAGTGGTCTAGGAGCTGGCTCGTCAAAGTGTAGGAGCCCTCCCTAAGTATGTTTCTAAGCCTAAACTCCACAGGGTCTAATCCAAGCTTCTCAGCCAGTAGATCCATTTGCCTCTCCACAGCGAACTGTATTGATAAATTACCAAACCCCCTGAAGGAGCCCTGGTAGACTTTATTTGTGTAGACAGCGTATCCATCAACCTTAGCATTTGGAACCTCGTATGGACCAGACGCATGCATAGTTGCCCTCCAGAGTATGAAGGGGCCCCTATTAGCATAAGCCCCCGTGTCATGGATTATAGTGACCTCTATTGCTGTAAGCTTTCCACCAGCATCCACACCGCTCTTATACCTTATTACAGCTGCCTCACGCTTAGGATGCACTCTTATAGAGTCCTCCCTACTGTAGAGTATGAAGGCTGGTCTACCAGTTAAGTACGATACGAGAGCTGCTTTTGCACATGTTAAGGGGCCTTCATCGTCTTTACCTCCAAAACCACCCCCAATGTATGGTGCAACTATTTTCACTCTACTCATGGGTACTCCGAGGACACGGGATACTATTTTCTGCCCTAGGTGTGGGTATTGAAGTGCACCTATAACTGTGACCCTCCCCTCACTCTCAGGTATGGCGAGAGCAGCCTCAGTCTCCAAGTACGCGTGCTCTTGGTGGTGTAGTCTATACTCATTCTCAACAACCACGTGTGCCTTGGAGAAACCCTCCTCTACATTCCCCTTTCTCACACGAGTCCGGAATGCTATGTTTGAGCCCCTCTCCTCGTGTACTAATACATCCCTCCTCTCCATAGCCTCCAATGGGTCGAGTAATGCTGGAAGAGGCTCGTAGTCAACTACAACCTCCTCAGCACCTCTAATAGCTTTATCAAAGTCGGAGGCTGCTACAAGTGCAACCAACTCTCCAGCATACCTAACTTTACCCTCAGCTATGAGGGGTTGGTCTGGTATAGCGTATCCAACTTGATTCTCACCGGGTATACTACTAGCTGTGAAAACCCCGTGTACACCGCTAATAGATAGTGCTCTAGAGGCGTCAATCTTCTTTATCCGTGCATGAGGCATTGGGCTTAAAACCTGCTTAATAAACAATGCATTAGCCAATAAGTAGTCGACGTAGTAGTCCTCCGTGAACATGGCTCTACCAAGAGCTTTATCCCATGCATCAACCCTCGTAACCTCTCTACCAACAACTAGGTAGGATTCTGCCGATATCCACTTCTCAAGAAGCTTGTATGGATCCTCCAGGGTGAACCACCATATACTTAATACATCTTATCCAATGGGACTAAAATAAATACTTTCACCCAAATACTAAGCAATGGTGTCTCTAAATGACTAGCATACTAGTTAGAAATGGACTCGTCATCACTTCTACTGGTATATACCAAATAGACGTAAGGATCGAGGATGGATTAATCATGGAGATAGGTAGGGGGCTCCCGGCTAGTGGAGTGGAGGAGGTTATTGAAGCCCGTGGACACTATGTACTACCAGGTATTGTAGATGAGCACGTACACATGAGGGAGCCTGGATTAGAGTATAAAGACGACTTTGAGCACGGCTCTAAGGCAGCGGTTAAGGGTGGTGTAACTACAGTTATAGAACACCCAAATACAATACCACCCGTGGATACTCCAAGTAGACTCAGGGAGAAAGCAGAGATCCTCAAGCCCAAGGCCTATGTAGACTTCGCGTTAACGGGGGTACTCCACGATGGAAACACCCACTTATTCGAGGATGTACTAGCCGAGGGTGCTGTGGGTTTTAAGGTCTTCATGGGGCCGACAACTGGTAATATACCCCCACCAAGCGATAGCTCACTATACGAGATACTATCCAAATCAGCTAAGCACAATACTAGGATAATGTTCCACGCTGAAGACCACGCATTAGTAGTATACTTCACTGAGAAAGCAAGGAAACTCGGTGAAAACCCCATACTCCACCGCGATGCTAGGCCTCCCGTTACCGAGGTGTACAGTATCGCGAAGATCGCCACTATAGCCAAATACACTGGTGGAAAACCACACATAGTACACGTCTCCTCAATAGATGCACTCGAAGCAGTGTTGAATGCGAGGAAATTAGGCGTTGACATAACTGCTGAGACATGCCCACACTACCTAGTACTCGGCGAAGAAGACTACTCTAAGTACGGATCCCTTGTAAAGGTGAATCCACCTATAAGGGGAGGAATTCACAGAGAGAAGCTACTGGAGGCTGTAGCAAAGGGCTACTTCGACGCTATTGGATCAGACCACGCACCACACACACCAGAGGAGAAGTCTAAGAGTATTTGGGAGGCCTCAGCGGGTTTTGCAGGAGTCCAGACAATGCTACCATTAATGCTAGACCTAGCTATTCGTGGTTACATTCCACTAACAAATATACCAAAGCTACTATCGGAGAACCCAGCCAAGTTATTTAAACTATGGCCATTCAAAGGCTCAATCCTCCCAGGCGCTAGTGGAGACCTAGTTATAGTAGATCCTAATACAGAGTTTGTAATCACACCCGAGTGGCTCGAGTACAAGTATAAGATATCACCATTCATCGGCTGGAGGTTGAAGGGTAGAGTTAAACACGTTGTGTTGAGAGGATCCATTGTGGTTAGAGATGGGGAATTAGCTGGTGTAAAAACAGGTGTTTGGTTGAAGCCAATTACTAAGTAACTACTCCTCCTTCACTTCTCCCAGGAGTTTTTGTATTTTCGCGAGGTACCTAGAGTACTTAACAGTCTTCTCTGAAGCCTCCACTACTTTATCCTCGTATACAACGAAGTGTCTACGGGCTCCAAGGGGCTTCATGAATTTATACACCTCCTCCAGCATCCAGTGTAGTTGAGTACAGTGCATACTCCCATCAATAGTTAATACTGCTACCTCGTCAAAGCTACACCTAGCGAGGACACCTGCTAGTTTGAAGCCAAGCATATTCACATGCTCTGCCTCAGGGCATGCAGTGACTACTTGATACCCCTTCTTCCTAAACTCCTCTATAACCCATGGTTTCTCTAATTCAAGGCACCTACTCACAATTACTAGTTTCTTGGAGTCCCTGAAGACCCTTGACTTTGCATTAATATCTAAAAGCCTGGGTAGAGTGTACATTGTCTTCACCAAAATAAATATATACTCGCAGACCCTATACTACATCACGGTGCATCCACATGTATAGGGGAATGGATGTATTATCAGCCCTCCAATTCAGTAGGAGTGATATAGAGTACCTAGTTAATTTAGCAGAGGAGTTGAGGAGGAGGGTTGAAAGCGGGGAGAGACTTGAAGTAGCTAGGGGGAGGATTTTATTTACAGCATTCTTCGAGCCCAGTACAAGGACAAGGCTTAGTTTCCAATTTGCAATGGCGAAGCTAGGGGGTTTAACTATAGATCTAGGACCCGAGGAGGCTACAAGCATGGCTAAGGGTGAGTCCCCAGAGGACACGCTTAGAACAGTTGACAGCTACAACCCTGACTTAATAGTTGTGAGGCATAGAGAGCCGGGGTTTGCAGCTAGAGCTGCAGAAATCTGTAGAGCCCCGGTTATAAATGCTGGTGATGGATACAATGAGCATCCAACCCAGGCATTGCTAGACGTCTACACTATTTGGAGAGTATTTGGTAGAGTTGAGGGTACTCGCGTTGGATTAATGGGTGATTTAAAGTATGGGAGGACTATATCTAGTCTCTCATATGCACTCTCAAACTTTAGAGATGTTGAAATACACTATATTTCACCAAGAGAGCTACAGCCACGTGAAGAGGTATTGAAGATACTAGATCAGAGGAGGGTGAAGTACGAGCTACACGAGAAACTAGACGAGGTAATTGAGAAACTAGACGTTCTCTACGTTACAAGACTGCAAAAGGAGAGAATGAAGCCTGAGGAGTATGAGAGGTTGAAGGGTAGCTATATAGTAAGCTACGATTACCTCAAGAAATTCAAGCACATACCAATAATCATGCACCCGTTACCAAGAGTCTGGGAGTTGACAACAGATGTGGATGCACTACCACAAGCAATGTACTTTGAGCAAGCCAAGAATGGACTATACATACGCATGGCTCTAATAAAGGCCATACTTGGTGTTTAAAACAAATTTTTTTACACTAGTAGAGCACGTATTCTAGTGGAATCAAGTATAATTCATCAGTACCCTCATCGCGTGCATATATGAGGTTGTTAGAGTAGTATTCGAGTCTATCCCCAGGGCTAATGGGGGCTGGCCATAATAGTATTGGGAGAGGATATGTTTCACCCGTCAATGTGTCGAGTCTATGGACTCCACCATAATCCCCACCATATGGGATAATAAAGTAGAAGTATCTCGAGCCATCATGAGTCAACCCATATAACCTATAGTCTTTAATTGAGTAAGTAGCATTCTTGGAGACGACTCCACCAGATACATCATATGCAACTATCACGGGTCCACTACTACCAAGTAGAGACACGTAGACTGTGTATCCACTACTCGCTAGGCAAGTATACTCCGTTACATCACCATCCGTGACTAAGTAGAGAGTAGTAGAACAAGGATCTCCGTGATCTTCAATGCTAATCCAAGGAGCTTTATTTCACTCGCTTTCAAACCCATACCAGTGGTTAACAGAGAAGTTATCATCAATCTACGTGTTTTCTCCACATATGCTCTAGGCAATTTATCCAGGTTTAATGCAACTACACTGGCTAGAATTACTAGCGCAATAGAGAGGTAGTCGAATCTAGTAGCGAATCTTAACACCACGAGGAGTCCGAGGAATAAGCCGAGATCAAGTGTAATTACTCTATTATTCACTGCTTTCACAGAGTTCTTTAAGTACCCCTAATAGCTTAGTCAACGCCAAGAAAACCACTTATTAACCCAATTAATTCTCCAATTCTCCAAAATTCTACTCTACAATATGGGAATATAAATATTAAGAACTAAGACTTACTCAACCCTAGTTTTCTATAGAGCTTAGTGTAGAGGATCTCGGGTAGTTCTCTATATGATGGTGTCTCAAGGGAGGGGTCTGCATTAAGCGCCTCGAAGTATGTTTCCTCGAGTGTTTTAATCATGGCTCTATATTCTCTCTCTAAGTCCTCCCTGGTTATTCTATGGGCAAGCACTAATCTATCTATGAATTTAAGGGTTTTAATGGGGTTTTCCACGCGTGGTTCAATATTACCTGTGGATGGATTGTATATAAATAGTGGAGTCACAACTCCCTCCTCATGTATGTATACCTCGTGTCTAAAGATCTTTTCACCGGGCTCTCGCTCAATGAGGTTCGTCTTCACGAACACATTGAGCATTCTCAGCACCTGGGGGTCTAGTGAGATCGGGGGTGATATTAGCCTCAGTATAGCGGCTTCAGGGCTCTCAGCGTGGAATGTTGTAATTGCACAGTGTCCGAGTAGTATTGAGTGAGCCCACTCTCTCGCCTCCTCACCACGTATTTCACCTACAATAACGTAGTCTTGCGATAGCCTAACACCAACTTTAAGTATATCAAATACTGAGACTTTGTACTCTCCATAGTCCCTCGTAGTAGTCCTAGTCCAGTAGATGGCCGGTAGCCTGATCTCTGGTGTATCCTCAACAGTGAGGACTCTACAACCTGGTGGTATTAATGCGAGTAGAGCTGTAGCGAGTGTTGTCTTACCACTCATGATCTCTCCAACAATTAAGATCGGGACTTTGTACTTCACCATGAGCCACAGGAATGCAGCTTCCTCTATGCTTATAGAGCCAAGGTTTATGAGCTTTAGTATAGTCCATGGCTTCTCCGTGGGCTTCCTAATATCGATTGTTAAACTCCTCCTCATTGTAACATCCGAGAGGAAGATGATGGAGACTCTTGCCTCGTAGCGTGGCTCAATGAAGCTAGTTAGAGGAGTGGCTTCTGAGAGTGGTTTACCAGCAGCTGCCGAGAGTCTCAGTGCTAGCTCCGATGTTTCATCGGTGTTTAATACAATGTTTGTAGAGAGCCTTCCATGAACTCTATGCTGGATTTGTATTGGCTTATTACTCATTACGTGGATATTGTTAATGCTTGGATCTAGTAGGAAAGGCTCTAGTACACCGTACCCCATATACTCTCTCTCAACTATGTGTTTGAGTCTCTCATCCTTGATCTCCTCTATTAAGTCCACGAGGGACTCGTCACCAACTAAGACATCATACAATTTCTCCTCGATCCTAGGTAATTCATTAACTGCAACAGGGTCTTCGGCAACACTATCCCACACTACATATGAGCCCCCCGTGATACAGATGGAGTATAGGGGTTTCTGCGGAGACGGCACTATGTATCTCTCCACACACTTCAATTCACTAGCTGGAGGAGTCAGCAATCTTAATTTTATGCTCTCTAGATCTATCGACATTGACTCACTACCCGCGTATTTGACTCCTATATAAAAATGGATTGCGTTACTCCTAATAACCATTAAACAAGTACTAGTTTCTCCTCGATCAAGAACTCTACATTGTCTGATCCAACCACTTCCTCAACGAATTTACTATTGCAACCAGTTAGTAAAACTAAGTGTAACCCATCTAATAGCCTACTCTCAATACAACTTGTGATCTCGCACTTCTCCCTGAGTCTACTTAGTACGTCTTCGGTTGCTTTGGCTCTAAAGGCAACAGCGATTACCCCATTACTGTATATTACGCCTAGTAGTTCTTTCAGCGCCTCGTACTCTACGGGAAACGTTTTCGCTAATTCACCCTCACTACTAATACTCTTAATTCTACCAATACATCTACCCGCCCAAGTACACTTAGAGGATGCAACAACTCCCAAATTTACGATGTCTAGTAGTAGTGGGAACATTCTACAAGCCAATGGCTTCTCAACGTGGATTCTACAGGAACGCGTCTCGGGATCGTAGAATGGGCAGTAGTCCTTAATAATCCACCTATAGAACCCGTTTTCCAACTGCTTAAACTCTAATTTAACACCGATGTGCTTACCGAGGATCCTGAGGTAGTATACTTCGTGGGGGAGTAGTATAGGGTCTTCATCCTCGCCCTTGAAGAAACAGCAATCACTACACCTATTGCACTTAAACAAAGAGCACTCCATTTATTGAAACACCGGGAGATGAAATAATCAATAATCTTTAGATGCATATGTAGGAATATAGAGGGATATAAGGGAAAAACTAGTGTTTTCTACTATACAATAGAGCTACGAGCCAAATGAAAATAGCTACTCCGATAAGGGTGGCGCTTAGTAGTGCTGCGTCTATTGAGAACTCTATTGGCTCCTCTCCCTCGAGGTATGCATATACAGTGTCAACTGTGAACATTATTGTGGCTCCCCAGGAGATCAATGCGAGTTTATCGATTCTATACCTCTCCCCTAATCTCCTCCACGCCTTGTATATTATGGTCGTGATAATAGAGAATGCGAGTAGTGCTAAAACCCACATACTACTTAGCACCAGCACCGAGGGTTGTTGTTATGGGTTTGAGTGTAGTGATCTTGACTTGTAGCTTCTTAGTGAACCCCAGTATGAGCCCCCATGCCCCTGTAACTGCTAGTGCCATTGCTCCACCAACACGCGTCATCTCATTGACTACTACTGGTATATCCTCGGGGTTGCTCATAGCTGTGAGGAATGGAGGCCATGGAACTACTTCACCATGCCAAACATGCTCAGCTACAAGCACTAGTGCACCGCCAAGCATCATGTATATTAAGATATCTAATCTAATTCTCTCAGAGCCCTTCCAAAGCCTCTTAATTATTGACAATATTATCCCAATAGTTAATGGTGTTATGAAGCAAGCCACTTCGCTCACCGTGCACTTTTATTAGTAAAAAGTGCACATTTATAAACCTACCGATTGACCTACGCCGCGGCATAGATCAGGGATAATAGACTTGATCCCATCTTCAAGAGTCACCATGGGTTTAAATCCAAGAATCACCCTAGCCTTTGTTATGTCTGCCCAGCTATTCCTAATGTCTCCTGGACGTGGATTTGTGTGCTTAACATCTACATTTACATTGGTTAATTTAATTATGAGTTTTGCCAGGTCCAATATACGGGTTGCTACACCGCTCCCCGCGTTGAATACTTGTCCATACGGTTTTTCCTCAATAACAAGCTCTACTAATCTAGAAAAGTCGTCTACATGTATGAAGTCCCTTGTCTGTAGTCCATCACCATGAATTAGTAGTGACTCCCCTCTACAAGCCATAGTAATAAATTTCGTAATAACACCTGCATATGCACTACTCTGCCCGGGGCCATAGACATTGAATGGTCTAATCACCACGTGTTTTAAACCAATCCTCCCATAGAACTCAACAACTCTCTCACCCATAAGCTTACTCAATCCATATGGTGATAGCGGGTTCTGAGGGTGCTCTTCCCTTATGGGTAGCTCAACGGGGTCTCCATAGACAGCGGCTGAACTAATGTAAATCAATGGCTTACTCAACTCTAAGCATGTTTTAGCGACAACAGCTGTTCCACCCACATTGTTGTCTATGTATTCCCGGGGTTTTTCAAAGGACTCCTCTACACTAATATATGCCGCCGCGTGAACCACTAAGTCTACTTCACTAATACTACTCCTAACTAAGTACTTATCCCTCACATCCCCCTTGAATAATCTAATGCCCGCCTCCTCTAGTTTTAAAAGCGCTCTACTACTAGCGTTCTCCAAGTTATCGAGGGCTAGTACTGTATACCCCCTCCTCGCTAAGTATAATGCGAGGTTGTGTCCTATAAAACCAGCTCCTCCAGTTATGAGGATCTTCAAGAACTAAAAACACCTATTTAAGATACTTTTCAACAAGGTATTCCAATAAGTCTTCGGGGCTGTACTCTCTCCCAAGGCTCCTCCTCAACATCTCCCTCGGTGGATACACTGCACCATACTTATGTATCTTCTCCCTCTGCCAATTCCTAATCGCCTCGAAGTCTCCACTCAGAATTCTATCGTAGAGCCTCAGCTCGCTCAACATAGCCTTCCTCATCATTGCCGATACAATGTTTCCAAGTGTATATGTCGGGAAGTATCCGATACTACCCATGCTCCAGTGTATGTCCTGGAGTACTCCCTCACTATGCGTCCTCGGCTTAACCCCGAGTAGCTCCTCCATTGTATTACTCCATAGCTCTGGTAGATCGGATACTTTGACTTCACCCGTTAAAGCCAGTTTCTCCAGCTCCGTTCTCAGTATAATGTGCATATTGTAGGTTACTTCATCAGCGTCAACTCTAATTAAACTTGGTTTAACAGTGTTGAAGTAGTAGTATACATCCTCCACTGTGCACTTCGCGGTGAAGTCCAATTGCTCCCGCAGTATTGGGTAAATGTACTCTACAAACTCCCTACTCCTACCCACGATGTTCTCCCAGAACCTGCTTTGACCCTCGTGGACACCTAGACTAACTCCATCCCCGATCGGAGTGTATGCTAGTGCGGGGTCTATTTGAAGCTGGTATAGTGCATGCCCAAACTCATGTATAACCGAGAATAGTGTTCTCTTGAAATCAACCCCTTCATACCTCGTAGTGATCCTCACATCATTAAACCCCATGTCAATTGTAAATGGATGTGCAGATACATCGAGTCTTCCACGAGTACCAATGGGATATCCAAGAATCTCTAAAACCCTCCTATTGACAACCTCCATTCTCGAGGAGTCATACGGAGTGTTCTCAAGGGGGTGTGCCTGGGGGTATCTACCACGAGATAGAACTTCACTAACTACTTGTTTAAGCCCCTTCTTCAAGTATCCAAGTATTCTATCAACATCCTCGGTTCTCAACCCCTCCTCGTATAAATCCAGTAGTGCATCATATGGATGTTTATCCCAGCCCAGGTAATCAGCTGTCTTCCTCGATAAATCAAATATTCTCTCCAAGTATGGTTTAAACAACTCGAAGTCGCTCCTCGCCTTCGCCTCCCTCCAAGCAACCATAGCCTCCTGCGTTACTTTAGCTCTCTCAGCAACTAGCCATGGAGGAAGCGCACTAGCAATTCTAATAGCTCTCTTCAATACTCTCACAACCCCTCTCTCATAGTCATTTAAATCCCCAATACCCTCAGCCTTCTCAACAAGACCCCTAAACTCTGGTTTTAAGAGCAGTTGCTGCCTCAACAACTCTAACTCAGCTCTCGCAACAGCTCTATCTCTAAAACCCTCACGAGGCATATACGTCTCGCTATCCCAAGACATTAAAGCTAGTGCGTGGGAAATACTCCACAATACTCTATACTTCTCGAGGATCTCCTTGATAACCGGGTTTTGAAAAGCCAAAGTCAATCACCAGTATCTAGGATAAAGAACTTGATTTAAATAAGGAATTTATATACATGGATCTACAACTCAATAGACTCTAATTTATTTCCTCCACTACTCTAATCTATAAATGGTGTTCTAGAGCTTGTCTTGGAGATTCAAGATCTGTAGCGTTGAGGAAATGAAGTGGATTGATGAAGAGGCTTCGAAGAGGGGAGTAGACCACTTATTGTTAATGGAGGATGCTGGGACAGCCGTCTTCAACCTAGTCCACGGGGTTTTCGGGGTTTACGGGAGGAGGTTTCTCGTAGTCGCGGGGACTGGTAATAATGGTGGAGACGCACTTGTAGCGGCTAGGAGGATCTACTCCTACGGTGGCTTCGTAGAGGTCTATATTGTTGGAGAGCCGGATAGGTATAAGGAGCCCGCTAGGAGGAACTATGAGATTGCCTCGAAGCTAGGGATACCATTGAAGATCTTGAAGAGTGAAGAGGGTTTAGGGGATTTAGAGAAGTCTATTTCACAAAGCGACGTCATCATAGTTGGTTTAATTGGAATAGGCTTAAAGGGGGAGGTTAAGGGGCTTGTAAGGCTTGTAGTGGAGGCTATTAATAAGTCTGGTAAACCAGTAGTCAGCGTTGACATAGCGTCTGGAATTGATGGAAACAATGGACTCGTTAGAGGAGTAGCCGTTAAATCAACATATACAGTTACATTTGGCTTGCCCAAGATAGGGAATGTACTTTATCCAGGATACTACTACTGTGGGAAACTGTATGTATCTAGGCTATCATACCCATCAGACTTAATTGGATGCGATAGGATAAGAGTAGAGTTTAATACACCACTAAAACCACCCGAGAGGTTGAAGTGGGGTCATAAAGGTAGCTTTGGCAAACTCCTAGTTGTAGCTGGTGCTAGGTACTACTATGGAGCCCCATACTACAGTAGCTACTCATTCCTAAAAGCAGGTGGAGGATACTCAAGGCTCGCGGCCCCTAAGAGCGTAATCCCAGTATTAGCATCTAGGTGTAGTGAGGTTGTATATCACCCAATGGATGAAACCATGGAGGGTTCTCTATCGATGGGAAACTATGAATCAATACTCAGAATAATTGATGAACACGGAGTAGACATCGTTGTCCTAGGCCCCGGGACGTCCCTCAATGAGGAGACACAGGAGTTAATAAGAAAACTAGCTGGAGCAATTAATAAGCCCCTCTTAATCGATGGCGATGGATTAACAGCTATTTCAAAAGACCCATCGATAATTAAAGAGAGGAAAGCTGGAACTATTCTAACACCACACCCATTGGAGTTTACAAGGTTAACTGGGGTTGACCTTAGTGATCTCCGGGAGGACCCAGTAGGCTATATACGTAGAGCCTCGCAAGATTTAAACTCGTATATTGTATTAAAGGGTGCTCACTCGTTGATCGCATACCCCGATGGAAGAGTATATGTAAACATGACTGGAAACCCGGGTATGGCTAAGGCAGGTATGGGTGATGTTTTAAACGGGGTTATCGCTGCAATGTATGGCATAGGCTTCAGGGATCTGGGTGAAGCAACTAGAATGGGTGTACTTGTTCATGGATTAGCGGGAGATCTAGCCGCGGAGGAGGTTGGAGAAGATGGTGTAACACCTGAGGCTGTAATGGAGTATCTTCCAAGAGCAGTCAAGACCCTCAGGGAAAACCCAGAGTACATACTCGAGAAATACCTACCCGGTGAAATCTAGAAGTATGAGTGAGTGTGTAATAGTGCCATTCGAGCCAGAATACCTAGACGACGTATTAGGAGTTGAGAGTGAGTGTTTTAGAAGCGAGGATAGATACAACCGCTTTATCTTCAACTGGTTTATAGCGAGAAACCCACTATTCTACCTATTGAGGTGCGGGGATGAGACGGCAGGTTATATACTAGCCACCATTGAGAGAGGAATCTGCCACATAGACTCAATAGCCGTGAAGCCAAAGTGGCGTGGCCGAGGCCTAGGGGAGGCATTATTGAAGAAAACACTAGATGAGTGTAGAGTGCGCGGTGCTCGGAGAGCAGTCCTTGAAGTAGCAGTAGATAATGAGCCAGCTATAAGGCTTTACTTGAAAACTGGGTTTAGAGTGAAGGGGGTTATTCAAGGATACTATGTTGATCGAGACGCATACCTCATGGAGTTGACACTGCATGATCAACTCGACTCGAGGATCCCTTGATGACCTAGTTTTGACTCCAAGGGAGATCAGTGGTTTGGGACTATCTAAGTATGTCTTCTCCACGGTGGCAATACTTAAATGCTTCAACTTGGAGTTTACACTAGATCTTCATTGATCCACTCATAAGCCACCAGCTTTCCACCTAGTTAACGATTATAAGAGAATAACACTTGCAATGATAGCGGGTATTAGTGTGCTTTATTCACTATGAATCCAAGTGATTGCTGAGTGATTGTTCTTGGATTCCACGTCTAGGTTGAGGCTTGCATCGAGGAGAGATATTGAGAGGAGAGTTGTTGAACTAGTGGATTTTTATAGGAGTGAGTATGGTTCATGTATTTTCATAGGTGAACGCTCATATACGCCACACAACTTGTATTTCTCGCAGAGTTATGTTGAGTCCGATAAACTTGGATTGGTTTTAAAAGCGGTGTTGTTTAATGGCTATAGAGTACCCATTATAGTCGTTGTAGGTGATAAGGCAACTCAATACGTGGTTGACGGCCATCACAGGTCTATCGTATACGCATGGCTCGGGTGGAGAATACCTGGTTTAACTATCATTGTTCCAAAGTATAAGCCTAGATTAATGAAGACTATTCTAGATCTCGAGTTATTGAACCCGCCGAATACCCCTTCAGAGCTAGCTTGCTGGAGGCATATTGTGAACACTATCAGGTTTCTAGAGAGGCAGCATGGTCTATATGCAAGGATATGGTTGGAGTCTATAGATATAGGGAAGTTGAAGCCAACTGAGCCACCTATAATTTCTCCTAGGCCACATCCTACTTCACTACATTGTCCCATACTAGTCTACAAGTATGGTGAGGATTACTACGTTGTCGACGGTCATCATAGAGTGTGCTTAAAGCTACTTGAGCACTCTGAATCCATACCTGCACTAGTCTTCACTATTGGTGGGAGGGAGATAGGTTTGATTAGAACCACTAGGAGGATTAATCAAAGAGAGTTTAATGCTAGCTATTGTAGTAGTTTTTAGTAACTATGGAGTAAATTCATCTATTGGGTCAATCTATGACTCGCTACATACTCATAGCTGGTTTAATACCATACGACTCGGGTAAAACATGGTTTACTCTCGGTGCCTCTCTATACGTGAGGAATATGGGGTTTAAAGTTGGCGTGTTGAAGCCCGTTGCAGCGCACAATGCTTGGTACAGTCCAAGAACTCTTCGTAAATCCATAGAGTTGGGTCTACTAGTGGGGAATGATGCTTTACTATACTATAGCTACGGGCTAATGCCAAAACCCAGTATTGGAAACCCGATTGCTCTACTAATGACTCCGCCCGATCCATTGAAGTATAGCGATCTAGGGGAGTACTTTAAAGATGTTGAATCAGCTTATTCAAGCACTGTGTTGTCGAGAATTACTAGTTGCAAGGCGAATACTGTAAAACACTACCATTACCCCTCAAACATAGAGAAGCTATCACCGGAGTTAACTAGAGTAATTAGTAGAGTCGGCAAGATCCTGAAATCCGAGGAGTCTTCAATAAGGAGTCTACTAGAATACCTCTCCTCTCCACTTGTCGAGGAGGAGCTAGATAAGTGCCTAGATGAAGCCTCGAGAAACGTGGAGATTGTCTTTGTTGAGAGCTTTAATGACGCTATTACACCATACCGGGGGCTACTGAGTAGAGTGCATGGACTAGGTATTGTTGCCCCATCAAGAGTCTACGTATATCGAGATATAAAGGCAGTTGAAAAAGCCCTCGATGAAGCATCAAGTAGGCTTGGGTGGGAGGGGTTTAAAGCGAGGTATATTGTTGAAAAAGTAAAGCCCACGACTACCATAGAGACATCGCTAAAGGCAAAACCACACGTAAAGCGAGAACACGAGTTATTTGCAAAACAAGTTGTTTTAAAGGTGTAGCAATCTCCTCACTAGCCTCCCTGAAGGTACTCATTTATACATTCTACTTGTATCTTCTCCTGCTCTCTATTATCGCCGTGAGATAGGTGTGTACATACAAGTTTACCTTCTCTATAGCTACACTTGATCACTCCAGCTGATTTCTCAAGTAGCTCGGTATTTAAGACTATTGGTAGATCTAGTGCTCTACTAATCCTCCTAGAATATCTACTCTCACTGAGAGCTTTTGAAGCCTCAGTGAGAAACCTCGCTTTACCCGGATCTAGGAAAATAATATAACCCATATCAGCGAGTGTAGTAACGTACTTTGCCGCTGCCTTGTAATCGCTCGCAAGGTCTGCAATATCCTTGAAAACGGGGAGTTTATTACTCTTCACTGCTTCAATAAAGCTCTTCAACAATGCATACTCTAATCTATTAAAAACACCATTATCCAGCTCAACGAGTTCTCTCCTAGTATTTCTAATCCTCAACTTGAAGCGTGGAAACCTATAGATCCTTAAAGTAATACTCTTGGATTTACTAAGCTCCTCCCTCAGTTTACCCAATTCATTATTTTTAACGTACTCTGCAAGCTTAGCTATTGATAGAACCATCTCTGTCATAGCATTCCACCTCCAATTACTATATTTCCTAATTTCCTAAAAGAATACACTATTTTTAAATACTTAGAGACTGAATCTATCCTGGATATTGGTATTGCTGTAAATCGTGGATTGCAGATGTTATTCGAGGAGTAAATGTTGATCTATAGATAGAGATTCGTGATAAGACTTTTTCATACTTTTTGTTCATCTATATAGGTGTATATAGTTCATGTAGGATGCTATATATAAGTAACAATGATGCTTATGTAAAACAGGGCTTATTGGAGACGCTGTTATTGATACTGGGTTTTACACTGGCAGCTATTTACGCAATGGCCATTGGAGGAAACGACACTGCAAACTCTGTAGCGAGTCCATTCGGGGGTGGGGTCGCGAGTTACAATAAACTACTCTTAATATTCACTATTAGTGTGTTTCTAGGTGCTATTTTACAAGAACACATGGTGATTAAAACACTTGGTAAAGGAGTAGTTTCAGACCTGGACTTGTATGCTGCCTTAGCTGCCTCCCTAGCGGGTATAACATGGGTTTTCACGGCTACATACCTCGGACTACCGGTTTCAACATCGCAGAGCGTGACGGGTGGGGTGATAGGGTCGGGGATTGCCATGATTATAGTGCTCGGTAAAAGCGTTGAGTTAAACACTAGAGTCATAGTAGACATTATTGTAAGCTAGGCTCCCTCCACCAATACTAGCCTGTGACCGATCTAGAAATGGTTGTGATTAGTTGTAAGTAAATGTGGATACGTGGTTGTTCCTTTGCGTGTACGGTGTAAATCGCTTTATAAGCTAAGTGTAGTAAATGGGTAGAGGGGTGTTACTGATGAGTCTCCCTGTGAGGGCTACTGTGACCGCTAGGGTGGAAGCGGTCACTCCCAAGGGAGATGAGGGAGTATTAGTAGAGTTCTTGAGGACATACCGTGAATCAGTCCAGTTAGTTGTAGATGAGATTTGGGGTTTAGATGAGACACCATCGTGGACAGAGCTACACGTTATGTTCTACAGTAGATTAGTGAAACTTGGACTTAGAGCACACCATGTATCCGAAATATATAAACGAGCCAGGGAAGTCGTTGAGTCGACTAAGAAGAATAATGGATCAAAGCCAGTACTTAGAAAACTAACAGCTAGAATACACACTCTAGACTATAGACTAGACTTAGACAGGAAGACACTGAGAGTAGCGGTACTACACGATAAGTGGGTTGAGTTGAAACTAAAGTGGTATAGCTACCTCAACAAATACCTTGACGGCTCCTGGAAGCCCGGTGAAATAATAGTAAGCTATAGGTATGGGAGAATACTTGTATATATAACATTCCACAGAGACGTAGTACCCAGAGAGCCCCAGGCCGTTATGGGTGTAGACTTAAACTTCAACAATATAACATACACGATAATAGATTTAAACAGTAACCTAGTCTCTATAGGTGTAATACCGTTTAAGGGGTTGAAGAGAGCGCTACACTATAGGAAACTAGCTGAGGATCTACAGAAAAAGCATCCAAAGAACTGGAGGTTCTTGAAGTGGGCTAGGAGAGCTAGGGCTAGATGGCTTAGTAGAGCTAGGAATATCTTAGTTGACTCAGCACATAGAGTATCTAGAAGGCTTGTGGAAGTGGCTAGAGAGTACAATGCTGTAATCGTCTTCGAGGATCTGGAGGAAATAAGAGAGAATAGTAATGGTGGTAAGAAACTGTCATGGGAGAAGCCACTATGGTGCTACCGGAGAATACAGGATTACACGGAGTACAAGGCGCTATTAGAGGGCATTAAGACAATATATGTCAACCCAGCGAGAACATCTAGAAAACCCCCTAATGGAAAGAAAATAAGATTCATAAACTACAGATTCGTTGAATTGGGAGACATCATTACATCTAGAGATGTAGTCGCCTCATGGAATATAGCACTGAGGGGTTTAAAGCGGATGAGGGGCTTTTGGGTTACGTGGAGCCCTGATAGCCCCCGCAGTGAAGCAGTGAAAACCCGAGCCAAGCGGGGGAACCCCGAGGCAAAGAAACATTTAAAAATAACTACAGCTATTCACAAATAATTACCTCGGGAAACCCGACGTCTTAAGATCTATTGCTCTACTGGGTTAATATGCATTAACGAAGCCGTTGTATACCAATAGAGTTGAAAAAGAGTGTTTACCTTAATGGATGGAATAGCGGGTTTAAACATGTGGGAAGTACTTCTATATTAGGTTCAGTATTATTAAAATGAAATGGTGTAATCATGGATGTCTGGGTGCTTTTATCGTATTTATCATATATAACGGCAATGGCTCTCGGGGATTCGTTTGATCCATGCTTCTTTGCCCTAGTTGCAGGTATTTTCATAT
>Ga0080004_1096989_pt1 | contig 31726 bp, 31 predicted proteins | sample WasSprMetagenome_FD_69207 | JGI IMG/M metagenome (GOLD analysis project Ga0080004, IMG submission 69207) | Sulfidic aquatic microbial communities from Washburn Spring, Yellowstone National Park, USA - WS (SPADES assembly) (version 2) | ecosystem: Environmental > Aquatic > Thermal springs > Hot... | reverse complement strand
GGCGGTAGAGGATGTTGCCAACTCCGTGAAGGCTCTAGACCCATTAATAAGGAAGTATCTACCTTACCAGAATATCGTGGTACTGGTTGCACAGCCTCCATCACCAGCCATACCTCTACCTTCTGGACCTAAACCTGTCGAGAGGATAGAGCATACAGAAGCCGTAGAAATATCGCAGACACCATCCGACCTACCACCACCCGACCTATCACAACAGATCTTTATCATTTCAGTAATCGTTGTAGCAGTTGCTATAACACTTGCGTTATGGAGAATAAGATCAATAAAAATAAAATAGTTATTTTTTAGGTTATGACTATACATCAAGTGTTGCTTTATTTGTTAAATAATGACAAGGCATGTTGTTTGATAGATGCAGCGTTTTTATTGAACTCAAATTAAATTCGCAATGAGATTTTCTAAGAAACAACACGACGAACTACAATCAGCTGACCTCCTCCCGCCCTAGGGGATGAGGCTTTTGGTTGTGAAATAGTTAAACAGGCTTAATATGTTGAAATAGTAATTTATAGCATAATGTTTAAATTTCTTGAGGAAAAGATTAGCATGATGTGTTTTACGGGATCTGTTGTTGTTGATGTGGAGTTGCATGGGCCTGGAGGTGGGGTTAAGCTAAGGGCCTTAGTTGATACCGGTTTATATGGGGATATCATTACCACTCCAGATAAGGTTCAAGATCTGGGTATAGAGTTTAGATATGAGAGGTTTAGAAGATTGCCTGATGATAAAATCGTTAAGATTAGATATGGTATTGGCATGATTGAAGTTATGGGAGAGGTGACAGGTGGTGATATTGAGGTTTGGCCAGATCTCAAACTACCCGCAGATATAGATGCGTTATTAGGTGTGACAGCTCTTGAGAAAATGGGGTTTAGGATAGAACACAAGAACTCAAAAATTAGAGAAAGTTGAGTTATATTCCCTCTGATCCTCCTCTCAATTCTATAGAAAATGTTTCTTACATAACCTTGAAGACGTAGGTTTAGTCTCGTGGCTTAACATGTCTACAGCATATTGCTAAGGAGCGGCCCTTCGAGACTTACATGCATCGATATCATTATAGAGAATAATAGAAGATACAGAGCTTATAGGCCATAGCCATCTCCACCCTTCAGGGCGAGACTTTCAGGTGTAAACCCGAATAGATGAGAGGAACTAACGATCCGCTGACAAGAGAGCTGAGCTTCCAGCTCTTTCAAGATGAGGAGAAGGTCGGGAATATAATATTGTTTTGATAATGATTTATTAGAGATGAACTGAGATTGTTTAAGAAAGGTATTCAATATATTGCTGAGCCGTATAGATCTGTTGTGAAGAATCTTGTTGATGAACTTATCAATGTTTTTGGCTCAGATCTAGTTTCTGTAGTGGTTTATGGCAGTGTGGCTAGAGGTGATGCTAGAAGAGATAGTGATCTTGATCTATTAATTGTTGTAGATAATCTGCCGAAGTCTCGTCTCAAAAGGATCGAAAGATATCTTGAGGCTGAGAGAAGAATTGATCCATTACTAGAGGAGTTGTATGAAGACGGATATTCATTATCTATATCACCGATCCTTAAGACTAGAGAGGAGGCTGAGAAAATATCACCTTTGTATCTAGACATGGTTGAGGATGCAGTAATAGCATATGACAAAGACGACTTCTTCGAGAGAATATTGATACATTTATCCGAGAAATTAAAGAAGTTAGGCGCCAAAAGGATCTATATAGGAAAGAAATGGTACTGGATACTTAAAGAAGATGCGAAATATGGAGATGTGATAGTAATTGAATAATATTGTATTAGCAAAATCTAATCTCAGACAAGCACGAGACAGATTAAAACATGCAGAAGAAGAATTAAGGTCAGGAAACTATCCGTATATAGTGAGACAATGTCAAGAGGCTATTGAATTATCGCTAAAAGCCGCTTTAAGATTAGTAGGGATCGAACCTCCTAAATGGCATGATCCAGGGCCTGTGTTAAGAAGAGAAAGAAATAGATTCCCAGAATGGTTCAGAGAACACATAGATGAATTTGCATCAATATCACGATCCCTGAGAAAAGAAAGAGAATTAGCAATGTATGGTGATGAAGAGGCAGGCATACCTCCAGAGGAATTATACACTAGATATGATGCTGAACAGGCATTAAATATGGCCAAGAAAGTGTTAGAGCATGTAGAAAAACTTCTTCAAGAAATAACGGCTAAAAACTAACCTCCTCTACGCATTAAAAGGTCGAGACCTTCAGCTTTAAGATGATAAACAATATAATACTCACCCCTCTGCCCCTCCACGCCCTTAAGAGCGATGGCTCCCTTTGGGGTGGTTCATCGGTTCTCCTCATCTATTCGGGTATACATCTATCATCTGAGAGGTTGCGAGGGGCTAGAGTCCTCTCAAGATCTGCTTTGATCCTTGGCGTTTTTAGAGACCTCTTCCTGATGTTTAGCTTTTCAACAACGTCTCTAACTGCTTCGAAGCAACATCTGGGCATCTAAGCCTTCTATATCCATTTTCGATCATTTCTGCATTGCATTGTTTACATTCACTTGATGTGCCACTTGGATCCACTATTACTAACGACGCTCGGTGCTTTATAGCATGTCAGTTTATCTACTTCTCAAGCCTTGAATATATCCCCATGATGATCAGCTTTGCCTTGTGATCCTTAATAACTTCCTGAGGACTTGAATCAAGCCTGTTAGATCTTCTCTACCAACAGCGTATTGAAGTTTGACTGCTGACCTCACAGGCTTATGCAGCTCCCTTCTAGCCTAGTCCTCCAGGGTGTTTCTGGCCTTCACATGATAGGATCTAATTCTATACAATATCCTCTTCTTCTCTTCAAAGCTGAGTATCTAGGTGATAAGTACTTCCTCTGAAGGCTCTCTAAGATCTATTTATATTTTTTCTGGAGGTTCACAAGAGTGCTCAGATAATACATAGGATCTATAAGGTAAATATCGAGACAAAAGTTTTTATTTTCTCAAAGAATAATCTTTATGAGTAAAATTATGATTTTAATATTGTCTAAGATATATAAGGGCCTCATAATTTTAACGATCCTATATTTTCTTCTTATAATAAATATATCTCTTGCTCAATGTCCTGATCCTGGTGCGACATATAGACCTTTGGTTGGCGGAGCAAGAATAGAGCTTCAATCATCTTCCGGGATAATCAATGTATGTACTCTGGGTTTAACAGGCTATGAATTATCACAGGATCTTAGGATAGCGTCTTACGGAATAACAACTGCGGGACACTGCGGATCTGTTGGACAATATATATATCAACCTCGTGTGAGCTCTAGTAATCATATAGCTACAGTATACAGAGTTGATGTTAGCAACATAGACGGATTATATGCGAGAAATACAAGCAATGTCAATATTACTAACAAGGTTCTTAAGTGTTCATCAACAGGTTATGCACGCGTAGCTGGTTCATTAACCTTTACTGAAGCAGAAATTAGGCTGGGAAGAGGTGAGATGATTCGTATATCTAAATATGGAGCGACAACTAATGAGACTTCTGGTTATATATATGGGGTTTATAGAAATCTGAGTGTAGGTTCTGTAACTTACTACTATCAGCTTTTTGTTAGAGATATGAGAGCCGCTCCAGGAGACAGCGGAGCACCAGTTTATGAGGATCCGTATGCAGGACAATGCGTAGCTTTTGAACCTGATGTTAGAGCAGCAGGAGTAATTTGGGGGGCAACCTCTGATGGAGTCTATGCGACGTCTATAGATGGTCTTTATTATTATCTAAGTTTTGTACCTCTTACAGAAGGAGGAGGATCAGATAAAGTGTTTTTCACAAGGTGATCTTTATGAGCTCTTTTAACAATATGATCATAGTTCTCTTCCTAACATTGATAACGCTACAGATAACACCTATATATCAGGAGATATATGCTCTGAACACAGGACTTACTCGCGGAGTTGTTATGGAGATTGCTCCTAGTATCTACTTTTATATTGATCCTGAGCCCATAGCTGTTTATAAAGATGAATGTGGATATGTGCCAATATATCATTATCGTTTAGCACCATACAGCGGCTTCAGAGATCCGTATGAAGAAGCTTTCGGGAAAGCTTTTGAAGAAATGAGTAAAGGCGGTGGGCCTGTTCACATAAATGCTACTATTATCAGTGCTTCACAGATCATTAATGATATAAAGAGGATCTTCTACAATGCAAATATAACTTATAAGACTATTAACTATATTCCGACACCTCAAACAGGAGGTTATCTTCTAGAAGCAATAATTTCAATTGAAGATTCAGAGAAAATTCTGGGTATAAGTAAAGGTTTAAGTGTGAATATTTCGAGGTATAATTCTAAGCTATTTATTAGGGCTGTATCACCTGAAACATTTGATATAGATAGATTTATAAGATGGAGTGATGAACATGATAGAGCTATTGAGAGCGTGTTAAGAGAATATAGTAGTAAAATAGGAAGAGAGTTAGGCAAAGCTATTGGAATTGCCCGCGGTAGTTTACCAATAATATTAATATACCCCTTAGATTATAAAGAAGATCTCTCCATAAATCAAGTAGTCGAGCTTGGTTTTCAAATCGCAAAAGCTGTAAGAAACGTCTCAAAATGCAAATTGTTTGCAATAGTCTATGAAGGTTCTCCACCAGTAATTACACCACTTCCACTCATAATAACTGGAACGTCTACATCGACAATAGACTACGGCCAAGGATCTGAGCCGAGTTATAAGACATATATATTGGCAATAGTAGTTATATTAGCTACTCTACTAGGCTATTTCACTATTAGAAAACGTCTTCTATTAAACTCCTAAACCTAACTCATATTTAAAATAAAATCTCTATAATGATCTTTTTAACCATATTAATATTGAGTTTAGACTAGATATTATACCAAAAGTAGATCTACACAACAATCAATCGATTTGAAAAATTATATAGCATCATAGTTATTAGCTTGTGAAGCATGCTATGTGCAGTAGCCGTGAAGATCTGTTTTATACCTTTGTAGACGACCTGTCAAATATGGATCGGTGCTTCAATAGAAATAGTAACTGATAGTTTTTCTTGTTCAAATATGCTCTCCTCCTCTAGCTGATATGCTTGGCATAGTAGAAGGTATGAAACTTAAGGTATATGTTGAGGATAATAAAAATAATATTAGAGCCCGTCAGAGAAGCCTTATGGTATGCGATATATGGTCCAAAAATAGGTCTTATAAGCTTCAAAGAGATACCGCCTTAGATATAAAGATAAGTCTCTTTTTAGAAATCTTAACTTCAAATACAGGTTTAGAACTCACAATGGCTAAACCCAATAACATGATTTGACTTGCAGATATAAACTTAATCTTATTGTTTTCAAACAATGTGTAGCGAAAAAGAGAATTTCGATAAACTTAATACTGCTGCGGCAAACCACCTCAGTATTAAATGATTACATGTTTTTTAATTAAATAGATTCTGGACGTGTGTCAGGTGATGATATGGGTTTAACTAGAGTGAGAGTTGTTATTAAAAATCCTGAGGCAGAGATCTTTAGAGAAATTGATCTTAATGTTGACACAGGCTCTATATTCACTTGGATCAGCAGAGATGTTCTTAAGGAGCTTAACATAAGACCTAGAAGAGTGAGACATTTTAAAACTATTGATGGAAGAATCATAACTAGAGAAGTTGGGATTGTAACAATAAAATATGAGGATTTTGAAGGCGATGTCGAGGTTGTCTTTGCTGAGAAAGATGATGCTCAGGTGTTGGGAGTGACAGCTTTTGAGACACTAGGATTTGAAGTGGATCCGGTCACTGGAAAACTTAGATATGTTTGGCATCTAGCTCTTTAAAAATTTCTCTATTCATAACACCAGATGTTAAGATATAAATTCTGAGAAACAAGCTTAGGTTTTTCTCAGCTTTGGATATATATAAACTACTTTTGCTATCATAGCATAAAATCTCAGTTTATATGAATAATCTATCAGATCCTCTCTATTAGATGCCCTACCCTCTTTCTCTATTAGATCTGCTATCTTATTCATCTCATCAATATCCGCCATAGTATATTCATTAGGATCCTTATCTAAGAGCTGTTTCAATCTCTCATAAACCTCTCTCGTATAATATTTTGAACTGGGAGATGGTAGAAGAGCCTTTATTAGACCTCTAAAACTTGCAGCCTCTATAGAGGTGAACACACCTTTATATTCTAAAACCATTATAAGAGTCTCAGAAAACTGTGTAAAAGCTTTCTCAAGCCTATTAATTCTCTCATCTATTCTACTGAATCTCTCGTCTATGATGGCAAATTTCTTTCCCAACCAATAGCCTAGAGAAGCTATTGATGTGACAACAGTAGCTATTATACTGATCGTAGTAAATATTGTCTCATTCACTAATGATCACCATTAAATATTTACCCGAAGGATATATAAGGTTTTATAGAACATTAATTAAAAAGTTTTTCTTAAAATTATTTTAGAGAATCGTTGTGTGTTTAAAGCCAAAAATATGAAAACTTTAAGAAGATAGCATCAATTATCAGCTTCATCATAGATAAATTTATCAGATAACTGGCCTCGAATCATCTGAAATCTTTTGATTAATGAGAGATAAGATCTTTCTTCTTAAACTTTGTATTCAACATGTTTCACTGTTACTTCAACTTTTTAACTTATTTTACTACAGCAGGACAGACCTCGCTCTTTAGGGCGGGCTGAGAGGCGGTCATAATATATAATAGATGTCTCTATAAAGTTTTTAAGAGGATCTATAATAATTTTATTGAAAGATTTTTTCGTAGAAAAGTTTTGTTTTACATTTATCACATATTCTAACATATTTAACAGCCTCATGATCTCCTAAAGATCTTAGTCTATTTTCTATTCTTCTGATCATTTTCTCAGGCCCTAAAGGCGCTCCACATATGACACATCTAGCAATCTTAGATCTTGTGAGAACTTCCTCTTCAGAGCCCTTCTTATAATACCAGTATACTTTAACGGCATTCTCAGGGCATATATATTCGCATTCTCTACATCCGATACATCTGTTTATTGAGAGAATCAGTCTCATCTCATCTTTATACTCCAAGATCTTTAGAGCTTTCGTTGGGCAGGATCTTACACATGCCTCACATAATGTGCATTTTTCATCATCTACATACACATATCCTACCCCTGGGAAGCTTAAGACAAGATCTTTCTCAACATATTCGTTAAATATTTGTAGAACATAATCTCTAACCTCTCTATATGCTCCCTTGTATTTACTAATGATCTTTTTTCTAAGGATGTTCTTAAGATCCTCAGGTCTCTCAGCTGTTAAGATCATCTTTAGGCTGAGAAGCTCTCTAATACTTCTTCTCAGATAAACATCTAATTCTCCTAGTAACACAGGCGTGAATCCATGGAATAAAAATTTTAAAAGATTAAGTGGAGTAAGATCATTTATACTCTGAATGGGAAATATAAGGGCCGGCTGATGATCAGCATCTAAATCTGTGAAGTAAAGATCTTTTAGTTTATCAAATAATGTGAAAATTATATACATAGGCTCTTCACTGAAGCTTCTGACAGTTTTAATAAATATATCTACTGATCTAGGGGTTATCTGAGGAGGATTAATAGCCTGCACAGGACATATAGAGTAGCATATTCCACAGTTGACACATTTGTCATAATAAACTTTAGGAGGCTTTTCATCAAGAGCTTTTGAAGGACATGATCTGATGCATAAATCACATCTAGGCAGCATCATACATGTCTCGACGTCTACAACAGGTTTATAGATATATTCTAAGAAAACATTGACATGAGCTCTCAAAAGATCTTTTCTACTAACAGACTTGTTCAGAGACATCTTGACAGGTGTCTTATCAACATTAGAATATCTGATTCTAGATAGACGAGCTTTTATAATCTGTTCTATACTCAATGTTTTTGATAACATCTTCTCAAAATTTATGTCGACAAGATCTATAGTGTAGACGTTGAAACCTCTGTCGCGTAATCTTTTAAATATCTCATCTGTATATCTCCATATATTATTATATGCGATAATAATAGGATTGTTAGAAAGATTCATGTATATATAATCTATAAGCTCCTCGATATCTCTAAAACTTACTCTCTTAAGCTCCCATTCTCCAACAAGATCATGATCGCTTATGACGACATCTCTATCAAGGATCATTCTCTTCACTTTTTTCTTTCAGCTTTATATGAAGACTATGTCATCTACTGATCTAACGATCACTCCTTTGTAGAGAAATGATATTTGTCTAAGTGTTGTATAAAGATCAAAATCATTTAAAGCACTTATACCATCTATAGGAACATATATCTTATACCATCTTAAAGCTGCGCTTGCCGCTGTATGTAGCACACATATGTTTGCCACTGTGCCCACAATAATTAAACTTTTGATCCTGTATATTCTCAAAAGATCTTCTAGAGGAGTCCCGTAGAAGCCGTCATACCTGGTCTTTATAATAATAATATCTTCTTCTCTAGGCTTCAGCTCATCAATAATCTGCCACCCCCATGTTCCGTATCTAACATGTTCTCCCCAGATCTGATACTCTGGATCATTAGCATAATGAGTATCTTGTGTATAAAAGATCTTTACTTTCTTCTCTCTAGCCTTTTCTAAAAGTCTTTTTATAGGCTCAACAGTTTTATAAGCATTTGGCACATAAAGTTTCCCCTCAGGTTTCACAAAATCATTTTGCATATCAACTACTATTACTCCTGTCTCCTCAGCAGATAAAAAGATCCTGTCCACGACAGGGATCTCTGGGACTTCAACAAATCTTCTCTCCATAGATCCACCTATATAATAACACGTCAAAAAATTTATGTCTTACCATAGACCCTTCTTCTCAAGATATAATAGCCTATTAATATTCCAATAGCTAATAGAGGTATTGATAAACTTATAGACAACCCAGGATCTATCTGAGATAAAATTAACGTCTCTGTAGATCTGATGGGGTTCTCATATACTATAGTCTCTGTCTCAAATATTTTTGTGATCAAAGTCTTCTTTAGAACAACAGTTGTTAAAACAGGTATCTCAGTAATAACTGTGACATTAACGATCTTCGTGGTCGGATTAGCCAGCGTTTTATTAACAATCTTTGTTGTTGTTACAGTCAAAATCTCTGGCATAGTCTCTCTCAACACAAGCGTCTTGGTCACATATGTATAGACTATGTATGTCATATTGCTAGTATATGTGGTAGTGAATTTTCTAGTCTCTGTGACTGTTGATGTAGTCGTAGATGTGAGTGGTATAGTGATCGTTGTCACATATGTCATAGTCTTAGTCTCTGTGACAGTCTGTGTATAAAATGTTGTAAAAGAAGGATCTATGACAAAATCTTTTGTTAATAGACCTCTCTTCTGAATTCTCACTGCTACATATCTCTCTTCGGGGCTGGGATCTCCTGGTAGTTTTATCGCAACGCTCGAGCCGTTGAACCATGTATATCTCCATAGCGGGTTGCTGCCTGTATATCTAACGCTATTATTTTTATCATCAAAAGTCTGAATATTATATAAAATGACAGAATTCATAACATATTTAGACAAGTTTATTATGACAAGATCGTTTGTTCTGTCATATGAGATAGATGTTATATCGTTTAAAACAAATTTGTCTTTAACCGAAACGTTATAAGTTTCAACAGAATATATATTCCCTATGAAAGTCTTTACTTCTCCACGCCACTCTCCTGACACAGGTATAATGTTTTCTCCATATAGATTTGTCACATATTTAATCTCAAGATCTGTACATCCCTCAGATCGATCTATATAATATACAAACAAAATTTTCTCTGCAAGAATAATCTCGTAATCTTTCTCTGATACTACTATACGAAATATGTAGTATGAAAAGCTGTCTTGAAGAGGAGGCGGAAGATTTCTCCAACATATTTTTGCAATAATCTTGTCATTAGGATCTTCATTTAAAACATTTTTATCAAGATACAAATGTAGCTCTGTATCATAAGAAGAAGTTTTGAGACCAGATGTTGTAAAAAGATTCTTAATAGGTATTAGATTAATGATGTTATGTGAGAACGTATAAAATATATAAGAGAACACAGCAAGATCAAGTCCTGTGAAAATATTTTTTGAAAAAAGATCTGTGTAAATATTGAGCTGAGTCAAGCCTGAGTATAAGGTTGTGAAAAGAATCATTATCACAATCAGTGTCCGTACATCGATAGACAAACCCATAATAGATGCCTTATAATCTTATAATTAAAAAAATAAAAATTTAATAGTCATAATTAATTATGACACATCTGTCTTAATAGGGATGTATAATGACTAATAATGTTAATAATGATCTTTTAGATGAATTCTTGAAAAACATGACCTTTGTAGAGAATCTTTCTAGAAAACTTGGTATAGCATCGATAGAATATGATGATGGTCTCGTCTTATCATCATTATCTTATGTGACTGCATTATCTGGAGGAAAAATATTTATAGATGCTGGTGCAGGCGTTGGATATTCTACTTTATGGATTTTATATGGAGTTTTAAAAGCTTTTTCTCGAGAAAAAATATTTATATATGCTATCGAGAAAGATCCTTATAGATATAAATATCTGAGAGAAAACTTAGAGAAATTAAAAAATCGGTTTCTAAGAGACAATTTTATTGAGATAAACAATGTCAATGAAGATGCTGTAAAATTTCTTCGGGAGAAAGATCTTGTTATAGACATGATCTTCGTTGATATAGAGAAGAGAAGATATATAGATGTATTAGAGATGTTGCCTGAGAAGCTAAGCGGCATAGGAATAGGAGTTTTTCATAACGCATTATTTCCAGGTCTTGATGAGAGGGTCATAGAATTTTTAAAGAGAGAAAACAGACTTTCTCATCATTTGATTCCTACTCGTTTAGGAATTTTGATAGTAAAGAAAATCATGATCTGATGATCTTTTTTATTTGGTTATTAATTTTTTGACAAGTTCTAAAGATGCTGTGAAAGGATCTATGGATCCCTTGCTTATCTTCTCTAAAAGATCTTTATCAACTCTATCTAAATATCTCTCTATATAATTTTCTATTATATATTTAACATATTGTTTTGTTGAGTACACTCTTCTTCTCCTAATGATCTCTTTGAAACCTCCGTTTTCAAAAAGATATCTCTTATGATCTTCGATGCCTGATGTAAGCTCATCAACTCCCCATCCCATGACTGCTGATGTCTTATAGATCCTCGGTCTCCATCCTGTTCTAGATTCTATTTTCTCAGACTCAAAAAGCTCTTGCAGCTGTTTGTATATTATCTCTGCCTCAGGCTTATCAGATTTATTTACGACATATATGTCTCCTATCTCCATCAGACCTGCTTTGAGAAGCTGTATCTCGTCTCCAGCGCCTGGGATCAGAACGTTTATAGTTGTATGCGAGACGTTCTGTATGTCAACATCGATCTGTCCTGCGCCGACGCTTTCAATAATTATCTTGTCAAATCCTAATCCATCGAATGCCTCTATCAAAAGTGTCGTGCCTATTCCCAGACCTCCTTTTGCTCCTCTAGTTGCTGTACTTCTTATAAAAACACCAGGATCCTGTGAGTGTTGTTGCATTCTTATTCTGTTTCCCATGAAACTTCCTTTTGAAAATGGAGAAGAAGGATCTACAGATACCACTGCCACTCTAGATCCTTTCTCTCTATATATCGATATGATCTTTGAGATCAAAGTGCTCTTTCCTACGCCAGGATTTCCTGTGACACCGATCACATGAGCATTACCACTTCTCTTCATAAGCTCTCTCATTATAAACGAAAATATCTCAGGATCTGTTTCGGCGGGAAACTCTATCAATGTGAGAAGTCTTGATAAAGCTATAAGATCTCCTTCAAAAGATCTTTTCAAAAGCTCCTCTGGGCTCATCCTCAACTTCTTCTCCTCTCTTCAGCAAGCTCTCTAACCCTTTTAATAATATATGAGAGAGGAGTGTCAGGAGGAAAAACCTCTGCAACCCCCATCTCTTTAAGCTTCTCAGCATCATCAGGAGGAATTGTTCCTCCGACAACCACTTTGATATCGCCGGCTCCTTTCTCTCTTAATAATTTAAGAACCATTGGCACAAGAGCCATATGAGCACCGCTGAGAAGACTTATGCCTATCACATCAGCATCTTCTTGTATAGCAGTGTTGACAACCATCTCAGGCGTCTGTCTAATACCTGTGTAGACAACTTCAAATCCTGCGTCTCTCAAGGCTCTTGCAACAACTTTAGCTCCTCTGTCGTGACCATCTAAACCTAGTTTGGCTACAATAACTTTATATCTTCTTCTCATCTCTTCGGCCACAACTTCTTTCTCTAATGATATCCTCGTTTCAACATCTTTCTGTTCTTGGATATACATTTTGACACCTCATAATCTTTGATTTAAAGTATTATAGGCTCACTCCATTCTCCATATACATTCTTTAGTGCTCCCATGATCTCTCCTAATGTTGCTCTGTTTATCACAGCATTATAGATATATGGCATGAGATTCTCATTTCTCATTGCAGCTCTCTCAAGCTCTATCAATGAGCTTCTCCATTTGACAGGATCTCTATCCTGTCTGAATCTTCTTATTCTCTCTATTTGTTGTTGTCTGACTTTTTCTTCATCGATTTTTAACAAAGGAACTCTCTTCTCCTCCTCCAGAGGCTCTGACTGAAACATATTTACTCCAACAACAATTTTTCTCAGCTCCTCAATAGCTCTCTGTTTTCTATAAGCACTCTCTGTTACAAGCATCTGTGGATATCCTTTCTCAATAGCATTGATCATTCCTCCCATGCTCTCTATCTTATCAATAATCTTCCAAGCCTCCTCTTCTATTCTATCTGTGAGCCACTCTATATAATAAGATCCTCCCAAAGGATCTACTGTATCAGCGATTCCGCTCTCATAGGCTAGAATCTGTTGTGTTCTCAATGCGATCTTAGCAGAAAACTCTGTTGGAAGCGCCAGAGCCTCATCAAAAGCATTAGTATGAAGACTTTGTGTCCCTCCTAAGACAGCTGCCATAGCCTGAAGAACAACTCTTATAATATTGTTATAAGGCTCTACAGCTGTCAGCTCCACTCCGCTTGTCTGAGTATGAAATCTCAGCCACATACTTCTCTTCTTTTTAGCTCCAAACCATTCTTTCATTATTTTAGCCCACATTCTTCTGGCGGCTCTGAATTTCGCCACATGTTCAAAGACTTGTACTCCTGATGCGAAGAAGAATGAGAGTCTTCCTGCGAAACTATCTACATCATGTCCTCTTCTAATCATCTCTCTGACATATTCTATTCCATCGGCTAATGTTAAAGCAAGTTCTTCAACTGCTGTTGCTCCAGCCTCATAGATATGATAGCCTGAGATGCTTATAGGATTCCATTTAGGAAGATTCTTTACGCTCCACTCGATCAAGTCTACTCCTATTTTAAGTGCTGGCTGTGGAGGAAAAACCCAGGATTTCTGTGCTATAAACTCTTTCAACTGATCATTCTGAGTAGTCCCTCCGATCTTGTCGTCAGGAACGCCTTGTTTTCTTGCTGTAGCCACGTAAAAACTTAATAAGACAGGTGCTGGAGGATTTATTGTCATATTGGTAGTGACATCTCCCATATAGATATCTTTAAATATTATCTCCATATCGAGAACTGTGGGAACTGAGACTCCTACAACGCCAACCTCTCCATAAGCCCTTGGATCATCAGGATCTATTCCTACAAGTGTTGGATAATCAAATGCTATCGACAGACCTGTCTCACCATGTGAGATCAGATATTTAAATCTTCTGTTAGTGTCCTCAGGAGTTCCATAGCCGCTGAATTCTCTCATAGTCCATACTCTTCCTCTATACATGTTATAATGAATACCTCTTGTAAACGGATATTGACCAGGCATTCCTATTTTACTAAAGTAATTCTGGTCTTCAACATCAAGTGGTGTATAAACTGTTTTAACAGTAATCCCTGATTCAGTGTAAAAAACATCTTTTCTATCTCTATAATTATTTTCTCTCATCTCTTTCTCCCATTCTTCAATAGCTGTCCTCAAGATCTCTATCAGCTCTTTATTATATGTCTTGATAGAAGAGATGTTGCTCATTTAAATCCCAATATTATAATTATTGTTATTATTAAAATATAGTTTTACGATTTTTTTGAATAATATATCTGAAAAATATAATTTAAAAAGATCTTTTTCAACAGATCTTGACATATAAAATTAGATAAAATTTTTAATAGATATATACTTTAAATAATCTTGATACTATGCCCAAGGTCTATTCGCCTGAGTTAGGAGATTATGTAGAGATACCTGAGAAGCCTATGAGGATCATAAGTTTATCACCTTCTGTCACAGAGACATTGTTCTATCTAGATGCTGGTGATCGTGTTGTTGGTGTTGATGCATGGTCTTATAGACCTAGAGAGGCTTTGAATAAAAAGAGAGTTGGAAGCTATACATATATTAATATTGATATTATAAAAAGTCTTGATCCAGATCTTATTCTCACTGCGACAGGTGTTCAGAGAAACATCATAGAGATGCTTAAAAGAGAAGGCTTCATAATATACCCAATTCCTGTTCCGACAAGCATCTATCAGATTTTTGATAATATTCTTCTTGTGGCAGGTTTGATAGGCGAGTATGAGAAGGGGCTAGATCTTGTTGAAAAGATCATTGATAAATTAAAAGATCTTGTTCAAAAATATAAATTTAAAGATCCTTTGAAGACATACATAGAGATAGATCTTGGAGGACCTACTATACCAGGCTATTTCTCACATATAACATCATCGCTACACATATTTAATTTAAGAAACATCTTTGGCGACAGAAAACAGGCTTATCTATATGGATTCGAGATCCCAGGCTATAAAGCTCTAGATCTTTCTGAAGTAGCTAAGTTAAATCCTGATCTTATAATATATGAGGGCAAGAGCAAAAAGCCCTCAGAAGAGGAGTTCAGAGAAATAGTGGAGAAGAGAGGCTGGCAAAATATAAAAGCTGTTGCATCAAGAAAATACGTCTTGATACCTAATGACACTCTAGCACATTACGGCCCAAGTTTTATTGATAACCTAGAATTTGTGATAAAAAAGATCCTAGAGATCTTTTGATGCAAGAATAAATCGTGTTGTAAAATTTAATATCATGTCCAAAGATCTTTAAAAAATCAGATACCCCATAAGATCATCATTATTCAGTGGGCATGACTCACATCATCAGACAACATCATCTATATAAAAATAAAAACTGTATCTAATAAAAATATTTGGGCGGCGGTCGTCTAGCCTGGTCTAGGACGCCGGCCTCCCAAGCCGGCGATCCCGGGTTCAAATCCCGGCCGCCGCATCTCTTCTATACTCAGAGAAATTATAGAGAAACGTCTTTACGATATAATGCTTCATTTCTCGAAATAGAAAGATGATCGAAAAGAATCTATTTATCATATATTATAAAGAATGTATCCTCCCTCAGGCGATATCTCTTCAAGTTCTCCAGTCTTAGGGTTAATTTTAAAACCGAGGGTCTCAAGAGCATGAACGCCGAGAAGCGGCACGGGCGTGTTAAGCTCTGCAATAAATACAGGATCTCTCCTCTCTCTCACCTCGACCTCACCTATATAAAGCTTGGCCTCAGAGACTCTTCTATCAGCCAGAGTAATTTTAACTTTATAAGGTGTCTCGATCAATCCAAGCTCTGATATGGTCTCTGGGCCTAGAACGACATAGGTGGATCCTGTGTCAATTAGCATTTTAAGGATCTTAGAACCTTTTATGCCGTGAACAGTGACATCAGCATATACAAATCCCATATCAATTCCATTAAAATATGTTCCAGACAAAGAATTAAAGTTAATTATTGCTAAACAGAAGTTATAGAGCTGAAGTATAAGGGTCTCTCTTGCTCCCATAAAGATTTTCTAAATCAAGTTAAATGGTTAATTACAAAGCTTTTCAGATTTTACATAGATAGTTTTTAGATTTAGTTTAAAAATAATTTAAAAAAATTTAAGAATACTATAGCTTTCCTTCATATTTTTATGTGTATAAAGGAGTAGTTTCTTGTAACAATTTCTTTAATCCTATTCTTTCTAATGTCTCCTCATATGGCATTCCAGTCTTCTCATTCCAGCCCATTAATCTGTAATATTCTTTGATCATCCATTTAATATGTCTTCTGACGTCTCTACCTTTACCAGGACCTGCTATCGGAGGCTCTAAGAATCTCGGTCCTACATCATTAATATCATCATCAGGTTTTAATCCTAACTTAACATTAAGTATTCTCTCGAGATTTACAACTCTCTCTCCCACTTCGAGCGCTTTCTCTTTAGTAAATTTAATGCCTGTAGCAGCCTCAACAGCCTCTGCTTCGAAGATTAAAGCGCCTGGCACGCCCCAATCAGCAAACCAACATATTCCTATACTGTCTACCCAGTTTTTCTTTAATTGTGTATCTCTCACTGTTTTAGGCTTTAATCTCCAGTCGAATGGATCTTGATATGTTGGGTAGCCAATATCCGGCTCTGTTGCCCATGCATCCACAGCTGGCGCAGGCCAGCTGTATCCTCCGCCGATCAGTTGACCAAGTAGTATACCCCATGTAACTCTCCAATCATGAAGATTTATTCCAGTCCCTTTGACGTGAACCGCTAGATCCTCAGCTCCTATAGCCTCCGCGGCTCTCTTCGGACCTAAAGATAATAGATAACCTATGAAACCTTCTTTTCTCGCAGCCTTTATAAGAAGCTCCTCAACAAGCTTCGGATCTCCCCATCTAAGCTCGAAACCTTCTAACATATCTTTACTTATTCTACCTTTCAGATAAGCCTCTATTAATAAAGCAATAGTAGATCCTATAGTGCTTGTCTCAAAACCGAGTTTATCTGCAAGTTCTATTAGGTGAAATATTGCTCCAGGCTCATATATCCCTAAGAGAGATGAGACGCCCTCTAAATTCTCACCACCTCCAGCAGGTGTTGCGATAGTTCCTTTATAAGGTCCCTCGGTAACCTCTACTTCATATGAACATGCTATTGGACAGGCATAACATGGTTTAGGAGTATATTTGAATTTAGACATGCCTTTGGCAAACTCTGGTGAACTGACATCTGAGAAGTTTTTATCTGAGACCAGATAATTTTGTTTTGTATACGCATATTCACTACGTGGAAGACCTCCCTTTGCTAATGCATTTACCACATCACTCTTCCAGAGATTCTCACTCCACCGTCTCGCAATCTCATTTAATCTCTCTGGATCCTTCACCGGGATCTTGTTGTTGCCATGTACTGCAATAGCCTTAAGTTTCTTAGAACCCATGACAGCTCCAACGCCTGAGTGAGAGAAGGAATGATGTTTATCATTCCATATACCAGCCCCAGTACACATATTCTCACCTGCAGGCCCTATTGATGCTACACTTACTTTAGCTGGGTCTAGACCAAGCTCTTTCTTAACAAGATCTTCAGTCTCATGGGTATCTTTGCCCCAAAGCTTGGAGGCGTCTCTCAACTCTGCTTCTTCATCATGAACCCATAGATAAACAGGATCCTTAGAGGCGCCAAGAATTATGATGCCATCAAATCCTGCCATTTTTAGATAAGGCCCGAAATAACCATGAGAATGTGAGGCAGCAGTTGTGTATCTAGTATCAGCATTTATAGAAACAGCTGTAGTATTATTACCACTTGGAACAGGAAGACCTGTGAGAGGCCCTGTCATAAATATTAATGGATTGCGCGGATCAAATGGAGACAGATTTTCATAACGCATTAATACTCTATAAAGATACCATAATCCTAGACCTTTACCACCAACAAGTTTCTCAAGAATATCCTCACCAGGAAGAGGCTCATACCAAATTTTATTTCTGCTTAGATCTACCAGTAGAACTTTACCAACATAACCCATGATTTCACCACCGACATATAATTTTAAAATCATAATTTAAAATTTTTTACGATCATCTAATTTAAAATAATTTAATTAAATCATTTAAATAGATCATTTCTCTCACATTTTTATAATATTTGAATACTTAAGATTCTTATAGACAGTTTAAGAATATATTATAAGACAGCCTTTTAAATAAGATCCTCTTAAACTACAAGCTTTATATCGTGCGGTCTAACTAGAATAAAATATATCAAAAGAGCAAAACCTTAGCATATATTCATTACATTATAATTTACTTAAAATATAAAGTTGAATATGAAATATTCGTAAAGATCTTGTTCTTCTAAACGACTTTAACACATGATGAACGAGTATCTAAGGCTTACTAGATTTTAATTATAATTCCTTCAAAAGATCTTGTATTAAAGCTTTTATCTTATTAAGCTTTTCTCTTAATTCTTTCACTTCTTTCTCCAGTTCCTCAATTCTCTTTTTATCTTCTCCAGATCTTACTAACGATATATCTAAGACTCCTCCTCTCTCCCTGATCTTCTGATATGTCTCGGCAACCAGTTTCCCAGCCTCAGTCTTTTCTGAGAGATGATTTCTTATTGTAGATTCGCTTCTTCCAAGTTCTTCGGCTATCTTAGAGACGCTGTATCCAGCTCTGTCTCTTGCAAATGCTGCCGCCGCCACAAATAGAGAGTCTAACCATGTGATCCTTTCAGAAGAACTTCTGATCTTCTCAAGAACATCTTCTCTGAATAAAGTCTCTAATATCAATGCAAGCTCTAGTTTTCTAATATCTTCTTTGCTCATAGGTTTAAGAGGAACCTCTTCACTCACGACTTCTCACCTCTCTTCTCTCTCTATAATATTCTCTGATGAAGATTCTGTTGTATATCTCGATCCGCTTAATCTAATTATTTTATCATTAAATATTCTTATTCCTTTGCTAGTTATCTCAAATGGATGTCTTCTCATGTCATGACCTGTTCCTCTCATCTTCCATACAATTATTGATCTTACTAGTTCACCATTTACTTCATCAAGATCTAGTCTCACAATCCCATCTGCAGCATGTTCAACACCTGGGCCTCCGAAGCCTCTCTCAGTCACACTCACTTGAGAGACTAATATAGCTGTGACGCCCAGGCCGGATAATACTCTCTTGAGATTCATAAGAATATTTCTTGCTTGAGAAGGCTTCGTCAGATATAATGTTGAGACAGAGTCTATGACAGCTCTCTGAGCTTTAACATCTCTCAAAGCATCTTTAATGACGTCTAGAAACTCTGCAAAATCATCAATACTTCTCACCACATATCTCTCTCTTTTAGCAGCCTCGCCGATTCCTCCTGTGAAAGCATCTACAACAGCAAAAATCCCCTCCTCCTCAAATTTCCTCACATCCCAGCCGAACTCAGCCATGTTTCTCCTAAGTTGCACAGGATGCTCCTCGAGAGCAACTATCACTCCAGGCTCTTTTTGTGTAAGACCATAGTATATGAATTGCTGTCCAAAGATGCTCTTACCGGTGCCAGGTCCTCCGGATAGCAAAACAATATTTCTCTTAGGGATCCCTCCTTGAACAAGCTCGTCAAAACCTGGTATGCCACTTTTAACTCTCTCAACCATGTGATATCCCCATATCATTTAAGATCAGATGATATAAAAATATTAATCGTGTGAAAATATTATCATGAGATATACTCAATATAATATTTCCCCAGCTTTTCTATTCTACCAAGTCTCAGAGGATGTTCTAATGATATAATCACTCTAGTTCTTCCTCTATCTCTAAAAATCTTCTCCTCAATCTCTCTAGTGATCCCTGGCCATAAGAACATGTATATTATATCAAATCCTCTTGTATCAGTCTTTCTAATATCTCCTCGTATAAACACTACTCTATCTTCTAATCTCTTTATACTAGCCATAAGTCTACTCCAAAAAACCTTGATCGGGTCTATCTCAACACCTACACATTTTATCTTATGATCAATTTTTACAACTTCAAAACATACTCTACCAAATCCAGATCCTAGATCTGCAAAAACAATCTGATCCTGATCTTTGAATAATTCTAGAGATTTTTTGACAGCTCTTCTAAGACTTTGTATATCATATGATGGAAAATATGCTGCTCCAAATATAAAACTATATAACATGTAGACTCCCGCGACTATAACTAATATGAGGATGCTTAATAGAATCATGTCCCACATAATGATATCATCCTCAAGATATTATAAAAAGATCTGTATAATATAACTTTACGTAAGAGATCTTATGATTCTTATCGAATAGCCAGGTCATATTATTTTATAATTTCTTGAAGCCTTTTTAATCCTCCTCGAAGACTATATGCTCTGAAGCCTCTCAATCTCAATTCTCTAGCTAGCAACTCGCTAGTCTCTCCTTCTTCACACACAAGTATTATGTCACGTTCTTTGAAAAGATCTATTTCGCCAAGATCATGTATCTCGAGGCCTCCTACAGATCTTTTTTTAACAAGTTTTTTAGTAAGATCTATTATCACGCTATTCTCAGGCAAATGATCTATAGAGACGTCTATTTCATATAACTTCTCTAATTTCTCTCTCCAATTCTCTTCAAGACCTACGATAATGATCTTTTCTAAGACTTTATTTATAAGATCTTTGTTTAGTTTATTGAATTCTCTCATAAATTTCTCTTGATTAATTTTAATAGGAGGAGAAGCGCCAAGCCAACACGTCTCCTTGACTTTTGTAATAAGATCGTAAAGACCTATATCTATAGAGATCTTTATTATATCATCTTTAGTCATCCCAATAACTGGTCTCAGAACTGTCATGTCTAAGCTGTCCTCCGAAACTCTTAGATTAGTGATAGTCTGACTATTAGCCTCCCAAATGCTGTCTCCAGAGGCCAAGGCCTTATACCCATATTTAGAGGCTATCTCCTTGGCAAGTATATACATCATTCTTTTAACAGCAATCTGCCAGTAGACAGGCTTTATAATACTTCTGATCTCTCTGATGACCTCTGAGAAATCCGCTATAAAAATCCTGGGAGAATAACCATGGCCCCATTCTCTAAATAATTTCTCAGCAACTTCTAAAGACCTGATCATGTTATCTAGAGAGCCCATGTTTATATAGAGAAGATCTGTCGGACAGCCTTTTCTCATCAACATCCACGTGGCGACAGTAGAGTCAAAACCTCCTGAGAATAAAACTAGAACCTTCTCTGAGGAACCTATCGGAAATCCTCCCACACCCCTGAATCTTTTTTTATCATCACTTACATATACGTCGTATCCTCTGACCTCTACATAAATTTTTATATCAGGATTCTCAAGATCAACCTTTCCGCCACATTCTCTAAGCATGTCGCCTATCACGATAGCAACATCTCGAGAAGTAAAATTATGTTGACCGACTCTTTTAACTTCCACGGCAAATTTCTTATCTCTAACATCTTCACAATAAATATCTCTAATCTTCTCGCCCAGGCTCTTAAGATCTTTAAGCTCCAAATGTTCTGTCTCGAGGATCTCGTGGACACCAAATATTTTAGTAAGGATCTTTGAGAAGTCGTCTTGACATTCGAGATAGAATCTTCCCCAATCAATTCTTTTGACAACACATTTATTATCAACAGCAACTTTCATATTATTCTCAAGAATCTTTTCTAATCTTCTTCTCCAGCCACCTTTCAGAGATATTTCACCTGAGACTCTTATTAAATAACTTTTCAACAGACATCTCACCACATAAGATCTTTGTATGATATAGTGTTCATCAAATAATGTGTGAGCTTCACCTCTATTAATAGATATATTCATCAAATCTTATACTATTTTTCCTCATAACAAAATATATGATCCTATCATATGATGCTGAAAATAAAATTTTTTAAGCAGAAGATATATTTAACATGATTTGGTGGGGCCGTAGTCTAGCTTGGTAGGATGCGAGGCTTGGGCCCTCGTGGTCCTGGGTTCAAATCCCAGCGGCCCCATCAATCTACAGATATTGTTTAAATAGATTATTTCTCAAAATTTTTTGACGATTAAAATGAGTCCTAGATATAATTTAGATGTTGATCTTTTGAGAGAAAGCCCCACAAGATCTATAAACAGATTAGTTGAGAAATTCAAGAGAGAAGGTAGAGACATCATAATGTTATCTGCTGGAGAGCCGGGCATTCCTCCCCCCATTGAGGTGAGAAAATGGCTTTCAGAAGCTCTTAAAGAAGATTCTATGAGACTATACTCTTACAACCGAAAGCCTCGCCCTTTAGGGCGAGGATGAATAGAAATATTTATAAACTATTCTTATTCTGATCTTTTTGGAGAGGCTTTATGACGACAGGTGATGAGGGTTTTCTAACCCTCTCGATAGGCGTGAGGGTTAGTCCTGAGCCTGTCGTCATAGAGCTTCTCCACAGATATAGAGATGCATTAAATTATGCTATTAATAAAATATTAGATAACAATCTTAGAACATTAAAACAGGTTCATAAGATCTTGTATAGAGATCTCATTGAGAGATTTAATCTACCATCTAGAATAGCAATTGACTGCTATAGAGATGCTCTTACAAATGCTAACGCCTGGAGGAATAATCCTAAAAGAGGAAGAAGACCTATAGTAAAGAAATTATCAATGCTTCTACACCCAGAGCTTAGTTATAGAATCAAAGATGATTATGTAGAGATCATCGGTGGAATAAGGCTTAGAATAATTGGCTGGGACAGAAGATATGATGATTATGAGAATAGAGAGGCTAGACTAGTATATAGAAGAGACAAGATGATTCTATGGATATCTAAGAGAATACCTAAGCCTAAGAAATATACTCCTATAGATGTCATCGGTGTAGATATTAATGAGAAGAAGATTGTCTATGGTGATGAGATCATTAATATCGAGAAAGATACAGCTATAGATAGAGCATATAGATATATTAAACTTGCAGAAGATCTTCAGAGAAGATATTCTTCATCAAGATATCTCGCCTGGAGAAGAAGAAGAGGGATCCTTAATAGGATAAGATCTTATCATGAGAAAGCTAGAAACATATTAAATGATTGGACAAAGAAGATATCTCTGGAGATAGTTAGATTGGCTAAAGAACTTAGATACGCTGTCTCTAGAGAAGATCTTACTAATCTCATAAGATCATTAAGAGAGCTTCCAAAGGATCACAGGAGAAAACTTATTATAATGGGCTATTCAAGGATCGAAAGATGGATCGACTGGCAGGCTGAGAAAAATAGTGTGCCGTATGTGAAGGTCGATCCTAATGGGACGTCCTCGGAATGCCCTATATGTGATTATAAAGGATTAGAAGAGGTTGGTTATAGAAGACTGAGATGTCCTAGATGCGGCTTCGAGGCTGATAGAGATGTTATTGGAAAGCTTAATGTAAGGAAAAAAGGATTAAGGAAATTAGGCATATATCCTCGTGGGGGATCTCTGGCCACCCCGACTGCCCCTCAGATGACAGATGTAGCCCCGAATAGATGAGGGGAACCAATGATCCGCTCCGAAGGGAGCATAAAGCTCCCGAGGGCGGGCGAGGAGGTCAGACGCCTTCTTCAGGTTTTCTAAGTCTTAGAGAGGCTGTGGCAGAGGATCTTAAGGATCTTGGGGGTTTGGATCTTTCTCCAGATCAGATTGTTATTGCATCTGGTGGTCAGGCGACGATGTTCTCTACGTTGGCAGCTGTGGCTGAGCCGGGCGATGAGATCATTATTATAGACCCTACCTATTTTGGTTATTGGAATCTTATCTCATATTTCAAGTTAAGACCTGTTACGGTGGTCGCTTCTCCTGAGAAAAGTTTTCAACCTGATGTAGAGGCTGTAAAAGAGGTTGTTAAAAAAGGTAGGACAAAGGCTATGATAATTGTGAATCCTGATAATCCTACTGGAAGAGTTTTAAGATGGGATGTTGCAAAAGCTCTTGCTGAGATAGCTGTAGATAATGATCTATGGATTATATATGATGAGCCTTATAAGACACTTGTATATGAGGGAGAACATATCTTCATGTATAAGCTTGCGCCTGAGAATGTTATCTCTCTAAATTCTTTCAGCAAAGATCCTGGGATCCCTGGGTGGAGACTCGGCTATGTATATGGGCCCGAGTGGATCATTAGAAAAATCTCTCTAATATCAGAGGCTATAACATATAATCCTCCTAGTGTGGCTCAATACTTGGTGTTAGAATATCTGAGAAATAGAGATATTAGAAGAAGACATATCGAGTATGTCAGAAGAGTATTTATAGAGAGAAGAGATGTCATGATGGAAGAGCTTAGGAAAATAGATCATGTTAAATATGTAAAGCCTAGTGGATCAATGTTTATAATGATTGATCTAAAGGAGGTGTTAAGACCTTTAGGTCTTAAAGGAGGATGGTTTGCTGAGAAGCTTTTGAATGAGATGAATGTTGCAACAGTTCCTGGAGAGTTCTTCGGAAGATCCACAGAGAACTTCATACGTCTAAGCTTTTCAACAGAGACCCCTGAGAGAATTAGAGAAGGAGTTAGAAGAATCAGAGAACTGATAGAGAAGATTCTTAGCAAAAGAACATAGATTTATAAAGAAGCTATTTCTTATGTAGTTCACATCTGAAAATATTTTTCGATGGAGAATACTCTCGGACTGTCACACAATATTTTATTTCCATATTCAGCTCAGAGGCTTTCTCATATATTCTCTTAGTATCCTCATCTAGAACATATATATAGGCTCTTCCATCTTCTCTCAAAAGTCTCGGGACAAGATCTATGAAGCTATAGATCATTGTAGGATTATCCATGATGACTACATCAAAGAAATTCTCTTTAAGAGATTTTGCAAGATGAGAAGCCTCTGAGATCAAACAATCTATAGATCCTTTTAATTTATTCATATAAATAGATCTTCTCATATACTCTATTGCAACATCATTTATATCTGAGGCTATTATATAGACATCTCTGTTTTTAGCTATATTTAATGAGAATGCTCCGTATCCAGCGAATAGATCAAGAATTTTCTCTCCATCATTGATCATATTAGCTATTCTATTTCTCTCTGTAGACATTCTTGTGTTAATAAACATTCTTTTGATATCAACAACAAATTTTATATCATTCTCTTTATAAACTGTCTCAGTCTTATATTCACCGCCTATATGTATAAGCTCTGATACTCTATATAATCCAGAGACAGACTTTTTGGCAAATACGCTTCTGATGTTCTTATGAACACTCATCAAAGCTTTTGAAATGTATTCTGAGTAAATCAATAGATCATCTGATAATCTGATCACTGCAATATCGCCGATAATATCAAAACTTCTTGGAAGTCTCTCAACAACTTCTTTAGGCAAAAGATCTTTCAAAAGATCTTTGTAAGATACATTTTTCACACTAAAGATATTACACATAAAATAATAATGATGATGATAAGGATCATCTTATGATCAGATTGGAGATTAATATGAGAACTAATCCTGTTATGATCACGTAGACATATCCCAGTCCTCCTAAGAAATACCATAAAGAAAGATCTCCTATAACAGATCCGAACTCGTTTATTATGCTGAAGAAGCCGCTGCCATATCCATATGATCTGTTGTTATAAATATTGAATAATCTAGTTGTGAAATTAGTGTTGAAAATATTGAAAAGAGCAAATCCTATTATCAGAAGCATAATGTTATATATCGAGGCCGGAGACATCAGAACATAGATTAGAAGCAGTAATATCAATACTCTCGAGAACCCGCTCGTCGAAAGACCTATTCTTCCATAAAAAGTTAATATAAAGACGCCTGTCAATGCGCCATTGAATATATATATTAGTATGAGATTTTGACGTCCAATAATATTTATGAGATACGCAGGGATCGGAAACATTATAATCTCCATTGCAATGCTTGTTAGCAGCAACGACATGAGGATACTCTTCACAGAGCCTCTCTCTCTCATCCAATCTGATAACGTCTCATATTCACTCCATGTGTCAACGTCTGTCGACATGATCATGTATCTCGACAAGAGACCTAGATTATTTAGATGAGTTATTGTTTTTCCAAATATTCTTTCAAAACCTCTGTATTCGTGCATCAGAGGATATATTAACAGAAGTGTTATAGAGAGATATAGAAGAGCTGTGTTGATAAACATGTTAAGACCAAGATATAATAAAATGATCAGATAGAATGAATATATGAATCTTTGAAGAGACTGAGATAATATCAGTATTCTATCCCAATCTTCGAAATGATAAGACTCATTTAGAGACACTATATGAGAGATTCTTCCAAAAGCTGTTGAGACAGCGTGAAACATATATCCTAATGTTGCATAGAAAAGGGTCTGACTATTATATACCAGAATATATATAGAGATCATTAGAGCAGCGGATGATAATATCGATAAAATATAGACATGGCCATTGTCTCCTAGATGAACTGCAATTAGACTAAATATTATGAAGATTATGCCCCATAACAATCCTATTAAGCCTAAGACTGAAGGCGTTGCTGAGAGGTTCATGACCATGTAGAGGATGAAGACAAGATCTATTGTTGATAAAAGTGATTGATATAATACTCTTATTAAAACACGTATCATTATCTTCGCCTAGAAAAAAGCTGATAATAATATGTATCTTAAAAACTTTTGCTTAGCATCTTCTCATGTTTATCTGTTATCTTATACTCCTCGATTCTATAGATCATGTGGCTAATAATTTTGTTATTAAAATATGTAGTCATCTTCTCTACAGATCCTTTTAAAACATCTATTTTACATTTCATATAAGGCGCGCTCAGAACGATAGAATGATACTCTCCATATTCTCCGAAAGGATCCATATTATTGATAGATAAGATATCAAAAAGATCTTTATCAACATATCTGCCTAAGAGACTTGTCAGAGGCTCTTTATCAATAGTTCTAACCACCATGGCTCTCACACCTATTCTCAGAAACAATTCTATAAGTTTGTTCTCATCTCCATGCTCCTGATATACTTCATATAGAGGATGAAAAGCCTTCAGACCGATCTCAGAAGCTACTTTCCTGCCCCACTCAATATGATCTTTCAGAAATATGTCTCCAAAAACAACTCCTTCAACACCTCTCCTCTTAAGTATCAAAAGAATCTTCTTAAAATCCTTCTCATAATCACTCCACGTCGTTTTTACAATAAAACTTTTCATGTCGAGACATTGTGTCTGTTGAGCCATCAAAAGATCTTCAGGACCATGATAATTAGGAACATCCTCAGTAATCATATGAATACTATAAGATATCTCAAAACCTTTCTCTCTCATAAGATGATAAGCAAGATAAGAATCTTTCCCTCCACTCCATGAGATCACGAGCATATGTATCTAAGTAAAAATCTAAATAAAAAAATTTTATTTATGAAATATTATTCTACTATTTTGAGACTAGACGATCATTAGCTGGTCTTAGGCGTAGTAGTGGTCGGAGGCGGAGGCGCTAAGTGTCCGTAAGTAACGTTCGCAGCCTCATATAGCCATAATAATCCTGTTATAATAACCACTATTCCGAATACTCTTAGAAGTGTTTTGTTTCCTGTATATACGGCTGGGAGAGATAATACTGATGATAATCCTAAGAGAGCAAATATTACTGATGAGAACTCTGGCGTCCTAGTCAATCTATATGAGGCTATCGAGTATGCGGCTACGAATAGATATATTCCGAAGAAGAATGCTAGATAAGATATGAATCTTAAGTCGCTGTTTCTTAAGAGAGCTGTTGAGATTGATAAAAGAACTATTCCGCCGAGAGCAGATGCCCCGCTGAATAAGACATTATAAACTCCTCCAGACATTGGGAATGGCCATATTATTCCTAAAGCCAAGCCGCTTACAAATAGAAATACTCCTATCAGTAGAAGAACGTATGTTAGAGGCGCTATCTCATTATAATTATCTATCTTTCCTTGGCTCAGCTTTGTTCTTAAAGCTGCCACGCCTATTAATATTGATGATATTCCTACAGACCATATCATTGAGTCAAGCCAGTCGTAAGATGGTGCAGCCATTTATATCTCCATTAAAATATTTAACCATCAGATAATAAATTTCAATAATTACACAAAATTATTTTTAATTAAAAATAATAATGTTTAATTATTTTTAATATTACACTAGCATAATATATGATTGGGCAATGTGATGAACAAGAAAACTACTATCACTATAGATCGTGATCTGTTGATCAAGATTTCTAGAATAGCCAGGTCTCGAGGTCTGACATTAACTAATTACATGACTAATTTATTACAGAAAGCTCTTGAAATCTCTACAGACAGCTTCTGTCCTCTAGATCTATTGACTTTCTTAAGGTTATACAAGGCGTTGACACCTTTAGAACCTGTTCCTATACCATTAGAGCTTTTGCTCAAGATGATCGATGAGATCGATGTAAACAAGTTTAGAGAGGATGCTAGAAAGATAGGACATATCGTGGGGGGATATCTAAGAGAATATATGAGCTTTAGAGAAGTGTTAGATAGTCTATATGTTCTGAGAGAAATTAATGTGGTGAAGAAAATAGGCGTATTAGAAGAAAAAGATCGTTACAAGATCATCATCATAGGATCTATAGGATCTGAAAAAGGAGCTGTCTTATTAAAAGAGTTTTTAGACGGATTTTTAGAGGCGTATGGAATATCCGGCCATGAGATATATTTCGAGAACAACATGGTGAAGATCGTATTAGAAAAATCTTATCTAGAGACTATGATGAAAATCTCCTTAGAAGAGGAAGAGAACAGCTTAAGATAGAGAACCTTCTCTATTAAATAAAATCCTCTTTTAGAGATTTTTGTAATAATAACTGTATAAGCTTAGATCAAGGATCTGTGAGACGCAAGCCCTGGTCTTGTTTAAAACATTCTTCTATAAATATAAAGCTTAACTACATGATCTTGTACTTTAGTTTAAGACGAGACAGAGATATAAAGATCTTTAGTTTTCAGAGAATTCTAGCTTGGACAATTTGATTGTTATATAAATATATAGATCTAGATCATCGATAGATGAAATTGAGCCTCTGAAAAATAAAGCTACGAATATCATGTCAGAATAGTTTTACGCCTCATACTCAACCTTACTCAACATAAAGATCTAATTATTTTCTTTTCTTCATTTCTCTGGCGCTGTTAGACAGGAGAGAACTGTCTTTTCTTATTAATATTATATAAAAAGATCTTCTGTTGTTTTTTACCGCCAGCCTACATCGAAAAATCCTGAATCGATCAATCCTTCATATCTGATTCCTATGTATCTAGAGTCATAGACTATATAATCTGGTATCATAGTATATTCTACTCTTGTTGCTGAAGCTATTGTTTCTCGAGTGTTTGCTCCTATAACTGCCATATATTTCTTGTAATCTGCCAGAGGATTTGGATATATGAATATCGTCCCGATCTCTCTTCCACAATATTTTCTGTCTCTTATCAACACACATTCTCCCAAGATCTTTATTGGCCGAATGTTTTCTAGCGCTTTATCAACATATCTATTGATCTCTGGACCGCCTACGGCTATTATATTAAATTTTTTATGAAGATCTTTATCTAAGACATATTTCTCATCAGATATTTTTACGATGCCATTGGCATAATCAAGCCACCAATACTGAATATGTAGAGCAGTTTTTCTACAGACGTCTCTAAGCTCATGATCATTACATGAGATTATTAATGTTCTATCATTAAATATGTCCATGAAAGGTCCTGGCAGAATATTTTTGCTGAGTCTTTCTTCAGGCTCTTCTGAGACTAGATGTATAGTTTCGTCAGAACAGATTTTTATTCTCATCTTCTCATCATATACACATAATCTATCTGAATCATCTATAAGGATCCTAAGATCTTTTGAGATAAATTGGTTAGAGATCTTAACTAGCTTATCTTTATAGACCAATGATATAGGACTCTCGCAGTCAAGAAGTTCTCTCTCACATAACTCATCAAAGTCTATACTGAAGCTAGTTATCTCTCTCATATTATTTACTCGGATCATGTGAGGATCTAAGATCTCTATGTCTATATATCCCAAATCTTTGTAAGTCAAAGATCTAAGTATGATCCACCAGTATCTATTGAATCTTATGTCGTCAGAGACCGCTATTACACGTCTCGGATATCTACGTCTCGTATTTCTCATGAACTCATCCAGCTGAGGTCTGTCAATAGCCTCGGCACCATAATAAGATCCTGGTTTGTAAGAACCCCACCAATGTTTTTTATCTTTAATCTCTTCATACACATATTTATAACCTAGCGAATCTAATAATTTAGCCATGTTTCTAGAGTATTCCACTGGAACAACGTCATCCTCTGATCCATGTGCGATATAGACAGGAGTCTCCGAAAGATTCTTTATATATCTAGAGGGATTATATCTATCTAATAATCTTGCGACGCCCTCCCAACCAGAGATCTTTATAAGCCTCGCGACCATGTCGCTTAGATCTCCTCTTCCAGAGTGTGGAGCTAATGAGGCGAACATGTCTGGCCTTTTAACTCCTATATGCCATGTGCCGTATCCTCCCATGGAATGTCCTATCAAATGGATCTTTTCATCATCAATTTTATATCTCTTCTTAACATCATTAAGAACTTCAAAAACTTCTAAAAGACCTATCTCTCTATAATTGACCTCTCCATCTCTGGCTGTAGGCGCTATTGATATACACCAGTCTTTGTCTCCATATATCTGAGTATACATCTGAAGACCTTTGAAGCCGTGGAGAATGATTATCGCGGGATATCTTCTGCTAGGATCATAGTTTACAGGAGTTTTAACTCCATATCTATGTACACTGCCGTCATATAAAGATCTATATGTATAGATCCTGTGAACAGGATCATTACTTGGTTTTATTATAAACTCATGCTCATAAGATCCGTGTTCATCTACGTCAAAAACAATTTTGATCTTTGTGAAGTCTTCTATAGGTTTTTTACTCATGATAAATAGTGGGATCTGAATTCTCTCACCACCATAGAGATGGAAAGGATCTGTCTCACATCCATGCCACATATCATCTTCAACACATCTAATTTTGAAGCTTACGTCTTTAATAGCGAGAACATGAAGACCTATCCATTCAGCAACTAAAGATCCTGGGGGCGGCTCTGGAAGAATAGTCCTCTCTCTATTAACATATATCGGAGACGATGTCTCATCTAACTTAGCTGAGAAGCCCCATCCACCTGCCAACCTGCCTATTTTAATAAGAATCTTGTTTATACCTTTACGAAGTTTTATCGGTAGAGCATAAAAAGAGTCCATGTATCTTCTCGCTATATGTGATGTGAATATATGAACATTATTCACATAAGCTGAAACATAATCCTCAGATCCGATCAAGAGCACATAAGAATCTTCTCTATCAACATCAATCTCTGTATAAGCATATGCAACACCATATCTCAGCCTCCAAAACTTTTCAAAAGTCTCACCAAATATCTTAACAAGATCGACATAACCATATTCATCAGCTGAGACATCAATACATCTAGCCTCACCAATTGTCATCTCAGGTCTGAGCTCAGCCTTCTCTTCACCACCTACTTCTTTGAGAAAATCTATGTAGAAACTTTCTAGACCATCATTTAACAAAGTGGAATATGGGAAAGGGCCGCAGACAGTCCATTTCTTAATAACTCTCGTGAAAAATCCCCCTATTATTTAGAGCCAGACTATGATTAAAACTTTCAGACTTTAGATT
>Ga0080004_1117247_pt1 | contig 31755 bp, 38 predicted proteins | sample WasSprMetagenome_FD_69207 | JGI IMG/M metagenome (GOLD analysis project Ga0080004, IMG submission 69207) | Sulfidic aquatic microbial communities from Washburn Spring, Yellowstone National Park, USA - WS (SPADES assembly) (version 2) | ecosystem: Environmental > Aquatic > Thermal springs > Hot... | reverse complement strand
AGGCAAACTCCCAAAATAAGGAATTTTTCCAATAAAAGAAAAAATCAAACCAAGAAAAATCAAAATTGCTCCAATAAAGATTAAAATTTTTCCAAAAAATTCAATCATGTATAAATTCTTTTTAAACCAAATTTTTTGGCTAAATTTATTGCCTCTTGGAATTCTTCATTTGTAATCCTCCTCGCCAGTTCTGAGTATTGATGGGCTTTGTAAGCTGGCCAGTATTGATCCATTATGTTCAAAAAAGTATTTTTTGAAATTTCTTTTGAAATGAATTCAAAAATTTTTTCAGAGCCTGCCAATCCGTTTGGCAAAATTAAGTGGCGAATGATTAAACCACGAACTGCAATCCCTTCTTCATTAACCACTAAATCTCCAACTTGTCTGTGCATTTCTTTTATTGCTTTTTTCATTATCTCAAAATAATTTGGAGCGTTTGAATATTTTTTTGCAATTTCATCATCTGAATATTTTGCATCTGGCATGTAAATATCAAAAATTCCATTTATAATTTTTAAAACTTTGATTGAATCGTAAGCATTTGTGTTGTAAACCAAAGGAATTTTTAATCCCATTTCGATGGCAATTTCTAAAGCTTTAACGATTTGGGGCACTTGAGGGGTTGGAGTCACAAAATTAATGTTGTGAGAACCTAAATTTTGAAGTTTTATCATCATTTCAGCCAATTTTTCAAAAGAAACTTCTTCCCCAATTCTCAATTGGGAAATTTCATAATTTTGACAATAGACACAAGATAAATTGCAAGAAGTCAAAAAAATAGTTCCAGAACCAAATTTTCCAACCAAAGGAGTTTCTTCTCCAAAATGAGGATGGAAAGCAGAAACTTCAGGTAGATATCCCAAACGGCAATATCCTTTTTTTTCTCTCAATCTATTAACATGGCATTTTCGGGGACAAATTTCGCATCTTTTCAAAATTTCGAACAATTTTTCGATTTTTAATCTCAATTCTTTTGGTGAAAGATTTAGATAACTTGGGTATTTCATTTTACGATAACAAATGGATATTTCCTAAATTGACATTTTTTAAATATTTTTTTGCTGTTTGAAAACATTCCAAAGCCCAAGCTTTCGGAGTTATTGGCAAATCTGCCATACAAAAAGCAGGAAAAAAGATCAAAAGAGAATAGGGAATTTCTGGATTGATAGAAGAAATAAATTTTGAAATTTTTTCCACTTCAATTTTATCAACATAACCTGGAACTAACAAAGTTGTTGCTGTTAACATTGGATAGTCAGCTTTTGTGAAAAATTTTTTTCCCAAAAATTCAAAATTTTCTAGAGTTCTTTTGTTGGAGACACCACAAAGAGCGTAATTTAAGTTTTCATCAAAAGCTTTAAGATCGAATTTAATTATCCCTTTGCTTTTCAAACATATTTTGGCAGCTTTTTCAACTAAAGATTTTTCTCCGCTTCCATTCCATTCAAAGCAAATTCTGATTTTCTTTTTTTCTAAAATTTCTTCTAAAAATTTAAGAACAAAAGGAAGTTGAGGCTCTGGAGATCCACCAAAGAAACAAAGGCAATAAACTGAAGGAGAAAGAGCCATTTTGATCAACAAATCTTTTGAAAGAGTTTTGGCTTTGTTTATTAATTTGTGAGTATAATTTTGACAAAAAAGACAGTTGAAAGAACATCCATAAAAAAATACAGCTAAATTGTTTTTACCAAAAGCTTCTTTTTCTGCCCCGCAAAACCAGCTAGCACAACAATTTGTTGGAATCTGATCGTAATAAGGAAAAAACAAACCTCTTTCTAAACTTGATTTTTGATAAAGTTTTTTGTTTCTGTTTTCTCTTAAACCGCAATATCCTTTCTCGTTTTCTCCAATTTGGCATTCATTTTGGCAAAGTTTACATTTTATTCCATCTTTTGATTTTGGAGGGAAGGGAGGTAAATTGAATTTTTCTCTCGAAATTTTGTGAGCTTTAAATATGAAAGGGAAAGTTTCTTTTGGTTTTTCTCTAATGCAATCTAAGCAAACTTTTAAACTTAAATTTAAAAAATCTTTTTCTCTTGAGCAAACTTTGCAAAATGCCATTCTAAAATTAAATCTATCAAATCAAAAAAATACCGTAAACGGATTATTTTTTAAGTTATTTTTCTAAAAATCTATTCTTTTGTATTCCTTTTCATCCAACACTCCCTGCAATAAACTGCTCTCTCTGGAGAAGGTAAAAACGGCAATTCTGTTATTTGTTTTCCGCATTCAGCACAAATCCAATTTCCCTTAAAAGTCTTTCGCTTGAACTTCCTGTGAGAATTGAATTTTCTCATTTACCAAAAATAAAAAAACAACCTTTGGCCAAGTCTTTCTCTTAAATCAAGAAATATTTAAGAGAGACTAAAGCCAATTTAGATTATCATTAAAAAAATAAAAAGTCAACAAATGTTCATTTTCTAGTAAAAATCGCTTTTTTTAATGGTTATTTATATTTTGCCAATAAAGATTTTAAAAAATAAAGGGATTCTTTTTCTGGAAGAGTTTTTAAGAATTTTCCTTTCTCGAAAATAGCCACTTTTTTCTTTTCCAAACCAACCAATCCAAAATCTGCTTCCTTTGCCTCCCCTAACCCATTGACTATGCATCCCATAACTGCAATTTTTATTGGTTCTTTTATACTTTCTATCATCTTTTCAATTTTTTCAGAAAAACCCAAAACATCGATTGTCGTTCTAGCACAAGTTGGACAGCTAATTATTTTTGCTCCTCTTTCTCTCAAACCTAAACTTTTTAAAATTTCCCAAGCTACCTTTACTTCATTTATTGGATCTCCTGTTAAAGAAACTCTTATTGTGTCTCCAATTCCTTTTAACAAAAGATAGCCAAGACCGATGGCAGATTTTATCGTTCCAGAAAATTCCCCGCCAGCTTCAGTGATCCCCAAATGTAATGGATAATTAAATTTTTCTGAAATCATTTGATAAGCCTCGATCGTTCTAAAAATATCTGGCGCCTTAACTGAAATAACTAAGTTCGTGAATCCCAAATTCTCCATTAAGGTTACGTTTTTTATCGCAGATTCAACCATGGCTTTTGCGGTAACTTTTTTGTATTTTCTGAGTATCTCTTTTTCTAAAGAACCGCTGTTTATACCAATTCTGATGGCAATCTTTCTTTTTTTTGCCAATTCAACAATTTCTTTTAATGCTTCTTTTGGAAAATTTCCTGGGTTGATTCTAATTTTATCGACTCCTTGTTTTATAGCCTCAATAGCCAAATCAGCGGGAAAATGAATGTCTGCAACTAAAGGAATGGAAATTCTCTTTTTTATTTCTGATAATTTTTTTGCTGATTCCATATCGGGAACGCCAACTCTTATTATCTCGCAACCCTCTTTTTCCAATTTTTTTATCTGAGATAAAGTTTTTTTCAGGTCAGAAGTTTTTGTATTTGTCATTGACTGAACTAAAATTGGAAAATTACCTCCTATTTTTTTCGTTCCGATTTTAACTACTTTTGTCTTTTTTCTCTTAATCATAATTTTTCAACCAATTTTTTATTTTCTCTATTTCCCAATCTGGGGCTGAAGTTCCAGAAACGATTCCTAAATTTTTGATTTCTTTTAAATCTTCTTTTTTTAATTCTTTTAAATCGTTAACCCAAAAAACTTTCTTTTTCGATTCTTTCGCTATTTCAAAAAGACGGGTGGTGTTGGCAGAAAGTTTAGATCCTATAACTAAAATGGCATCAGCTTTTTTTAAAATTTCTTTTAGCTCTTTTTGCCTTTTTTGAACTTCAGGGCAAATTGTATTTACAAATTCTATTTCCTTTGCTTTTTTCTTCAAAATTTTCAAAATTTTTTTAACTTTTCCTTCTTCCTGGGTAGTTTGAGAAACGACACCTATTTTTTCAAATTTTTCCAATTTTTTTGCATCTTTTTCATTTTCAACAACTATCCCTTTATTTTTTATGGCACCTTGAATTCCTTTAACTTCAGGATGATTTTTTTCGCCTATGATGATTACTTTGTAACCTCTCTTCAAAAATTGTTTTGCTATTGTCTGAACCCTTTTAACTAAAGGACAAGTTGCATCTCTTATTCTTACCCCTTTTTGGGGTGAAAACGGAGGGAATCCATGAGCTTGAATTATCAAAGTCCCTTCTTTGGCTTCTTTTGGGTCAGAAATAAATTTTACTCCATCTTTCTCAAAGCTTTCGATAACTTTTTCGTTATGAACTATTTTCCCCAAAAAATAAATTGGCTTTGGATCTTCTTTCAAAGAAGTTTTGGCAATAAAAATTGCTCTTTTTACTCCAGAACAAAAACCAATGTTTTTGGCAAATGTTAATTTCATTTTATGTAAAATTGGACAAATTTTAAATCCTCTGGATAAGTTATTTTAATATTTTTAAAGCTTGTTTTAACTACCTTTGGTCTCACACCCAACCTTTCTACTAAAGAAACATCATCGGTGCCCAAAAATTTTTCTCTTTTTGCTTTCTCAAATGCCAATTTAGCCAAGCTGTATTCTATAACTTGTGGAGTTTGAGCTAAAAAAATTCTTTTTCTATCCAAAGTTTTTAAAACTTCGTTCCTTTTATTTACCAACTTTATTGTATCTCTGGCAGGTTGGGCCAAAAGGGCTGCTTTGTATTTTTTAGCAAATTTTATTACTCTTTCAATTTCTTTTTGAGAGAGGAGAGGGTTGGCAGCATTGTGAAATAAAATCAAATCTCCCTTTTTAGCTCCCAATCTTTCAGCTTCTTTTAAACCCTTAAAAGCTGAAATTTGTCTTTCTTTACCTCCAGAAATTATGCTTTCAACTTTTTTGAATTTGTATTTTTCTATTAAATCTCGTAATTTTTTGAAATTTTTTCTCCTGGTAACAACGATGATTTTTTTTATCAAACGACTTTTTTCAAATACAGAAAGTGTGTAAAAAATAATAGGTTTTCGATTAATTTCGTAAAATATTTTGTCAATTCCTTTCATTCGAGTGCTTTTTCCTGCAGCTAAAATAATTGCAATTTGCATTTTAGAAAAATTTTTCCATTGTTTTTTCGACCCATTTTTTTACTTTAAAAACATCTTCTATTTTCGAAATTTTTTGCAGAGTATGCATTTTAAATATTTGGGCCAAAAATTTTGGAATATCTAAAAATCCAATTTCACCTCTCAAAAATTTTTCGACTAAAATTTCATCTGCAAAAACTAAAACTGCGGGCATCGATTCTTCAATTTTCCCTGCTAGTTTTGCCAATTTTAGGCAGGGGAATTTTTTTTCATCTGGATCAAAGAAAGAAAGATTTTTAATTTCGCTAAGATTTAGCGGTTTTAAAAATCCAGGGAGACGGTGAGGGTGGAATAAAGCATACTGAATGGGAATTTTCATATCCGGTAAAGAAAGTAGAGCTTTTAAACTTCCGTCTACAAACTCAACCATCGAATGGATGATACATTGAGGATGAATGAGAACTTTAATTTTTTCTACTGGAATTTCAAAAATGTAATGAGCTTCTAAAATTTCAAACCCTTTGTTCATCAAAGTAGCTGAATCGACAGTAATTTTTGGCCCCATTTTCCAAACTGGGTGTGACAAGACTTCTTTTTTGGTCACTTTTTTCAGCTTTTCTTTTTTTGTTTTCCAAAAAGGACCTCCAGAACAAGTTAAAATTAAATTTTTTATTTCTTTTTTATTCTCACCTTTCAAGCATTGAAAGATTGCTGAATGTTCTGAATCTAAAGGTATAAATTCTGCTTTGTATTTTTTGAGATATTTTTGGATTATTTTTCCAGCTGCAATTATACTTTCTTTGTTAGCTACCAAAACTCTTTTTTTGTTCTTTATGCATTCAACCAATGCTTCCAAACAAACAATTCCAGAAGTAGCAAACAAAACAGAAGAAACTTTCGGAGAAACAGAAATTTCCACTAATCCCTTTTGACCTGTATAAATTTTCAGTTTGGGGAATAATTTTTTCAATTTTTGGGCTGCCTCAACTTCAGCCAAACTTACAGCTTTTGGCTTGAATTTTTTTATCTGAGGAATTAGAATTTCCAATTCATTTTTCGCTGCCAAACCATAAACTCTAAAATAACCTGGATTTTTTTCCAAAACTTCCAAAGTTTGCCTTCCGATAGAACCTGTAGAACCCAAAATTACGATGTTTTCCATATTTTTAAACCTTGTTTTTCTGGCTGACAAATAAAAATATCTCCGTTGAAATCTTCAAATTTTTCGACAATTTTTTGTGCCAATTTTAAATTATTAATTTGGCAAAAAACTGTTGGCCCAGAACCTGTAAGCTTTGGTTTCAAATTAAAACTTAAAAGATATTTTTCAACTTTTTTAACTTCTGGACAAATTTCTTTTGAAAGTTCGAAAAAACTTTTTCCGGTTTTGTCGTAAAGTTCGTACATTTTTTTTGTTTCTATTCTCTTGTGGGGTCTAAAAACAACAAAAAATTTTGGTAATTTTTTTCTCAAAGGAGTTATTTTTTCCCCAATTCCCTCAACTTTGCAAGTTCCTCCAAAAAAGAAAAAAGGAACATCGGCTCCAACTTCTATTCCTATTTTTGCCAAATCTTTTTTTGATAAATTTAAATCATACAAATAATTTATGGCAAACAAAGTAGCTGCTCCATCAGCGCTTCCTCCTCCCAAACCAGAAGCAATGGGTATTGTTTTTTGCAAATGAATTGAGCAGGGAAATTTTTTCTTAAATTTTTTTTCTAAAATGTTTTTTGCCTTAAAAATTAATTGCTCAGTCTTTTTACAAACAAAAGCTCCAGTCAAAATTGTTTTTTTAGATTTTTTAAAATGTAAAAAATCGGAAAGATTTATTGATTGAAAAGTACTTCTTATTAAATGATAACCATCTTCTCTTTTACCCAAAATTTCAAAATCCAAATTTATTTTTGCATTTGCTTGAATTAAAATTTCCTTCATATCATTTGTAAAACTTTTTTCAAAATGCCTTCTTCATCCAATCCAATTTTGTTCCTTAAAATAGCCAAACTTCCGTGTTCTATAAATTTATCAGGAATTGATAAACTTTCAACTTCTACATCTTTTATTTTATTTTTAGATAGAGTTTCCAAAACAGCACAAATTAATCCCCCAATGCCTGTGTTCTCTTCGACTACCAAAATTTTTTTAGTTTGAGCAGCCTTTAAAATCAAATTTTCATCTAAAGGTTTTATAAAACGGCAATTTATCACTCCAATTTTCTTTTTTTCTTTTTCAAGTTTTTGAGCAACAGCTAAACTGGGATAAACCATGGAACCGCATGTTACAATGTATAAAATTTCACCTTCTTTCAATTCCTCCCCTTTCCCTATGGGTAAAATTTTTAACTGACTTTCCATTTCAACTCCTACACCTTCTCCTCTTGGATATCTGCAAGCAAAAGGACCTTTATCATAAACTTCTGCAGTTTTTATTAAATGTTGAAGTTCGTTTTCGTCTTTAGGGGCGCACAAAACTAAGTTTGGAACTAATCTCAAATAAGAAATATCGAATGTTCCGTGATGGGTGGGACCATCTTCTCCAACAATTCCTGCTCTATCTATCATCAAAGCAACTGGAAGATTTTGTAAGGCGACATCGTGAATTATTTGATCAAAAGCTCTCTGCAAAAATGTTGAATAAATGGCAACAAAAGGCTTGAGACCTTGGGAAGCCAAACCTGCAGCAAAAATAACTGCGTGTTCTTCAGCAATTCCCACATCGAAAAATCTTTCTGGAAACATTTGAGAAAATTTTCTCAAACCAGTTCCGTCTGGCATGGCTGCAGTGATAGCAACAATTTTTTCATTTTCCTTTGCCAGCTTTATTAAAGTTTCGCCAAAAACTTCGCTGTAAGTCATTTTCGTTGGTTTTTTACTCAATTTTCCATCATGAACATAAAAACCACTCGGACTGTGGAAAGTTGTTGGATCTTTTTCTGAAAATTTATAACCTCTGCCTTTTTGGGTAACAACATGAACTAAAACTGGTGAAGAAATTTTTTTGACTCTTTTGAAAACTTCTATCAATTCAGCCAAATTGTGACCATCAACTGGTCCAAAATATTTAAAGCCCAAATGTTCAAAAAATACTTGAACTTTAAACAAATTTTTGAGGCCAAATTTTATTTTTTCTGCGATTTTACTTAAAAAACTTCCAAAATAAGGAATTTTTTTTATGAGTTCCCAAATTTTTCTTTTCAAAATCAAAATAAAATTGAAAGAAGAAATCTTTCTTAGATGAGAAGATAGAGCCCCAACATTTTTTGAAATCGACATTCTGTTGTCGTTGAGAACAACCAGTAAATCTTTTTTTAAATCTCCTGCCTGATTCAAACCTTCAAAAGCCAATCCCCCAGTTAAAGATCCATCCCCAATCACGGCAATTATTTTGTATTTTTCGCCTTTTAAATCTCTGGCCACTGCCATTCCCAGAGCAGCTGAAATTGAAGTTGAAGCATGACCAGTGTTGAAATGATCGTGTTCGCTTTCTGAAATACTTGGATATCCAGAAATTCCTCCATACTGTCTCAAGGTTTCAAATTTATCTTTTCTGCCTGTTAAAATTTTATGGGTATAACATTGATGGCCAACATCCCAAATTATTTTATCTTTCGGGCTGTCGAAAACATAATGCAAAGCTAAAGTCAATTCAACTATTCCAAGATTGGAAGCCAAATGCCCTCCTGTTTTAGAAACTACTGAAATAATGTATTGACGAATTTCATTTGCCAACTGGTAAAGTTGTTGAATGTTAAGTTTTTTTATATCCTGAGGACTTGATATATTTTTTAAGATTCCGTGCATTTTTGCCAAACTCCCAAAGCTTTCAAATCTTCTTTAATTTGAGTTAATTCTTCTAAACTTTTTTCTTTTAAAATTTTTGGAAAATTTTCAAAAGCATTCCTTTCTTTTTCGCTAAGTTTTTGAAACAATTCTTTGGGATCAATTTCCCCTCTAATTAATTTTTCAACTTCACTTTTTTCTTGATCGCTAAAAATTCCTTCTTTCAAAGCATTTTCTATCTTTTCTTTAATCCAAAAAAACAATCTTCCACAAAATGTGCCTTTGAAAGGTAATTCCAAAAGTTCTTTAAATAATTTACCAAGAGGAATTCTAGCATATCGAGCTCCTGTTTCTAAAGATTCTAGGGGAAGAAAAATGGCAGAAGAAAGAAGCAACATGCGTAGCAACATGCGTACTCTTTTTATATCTTCTTTTCCCTTTAACTTTTCTTCAATTTTTAGCAAAGCAAATGCATAGTTTAAAACTAATCTTTCAATTTTTTCCCTCAATAAATTTAAGTCTTCACCTCTTTCTTCTCTTTCTATTATTTCGCCTTCTCTCATAATTTAAAATGGTAAAGAAACCAAAACATTTATCACGTTTTCGCTCACCTCAACAATTCCGTTTTCTATTTGATAAAAAACCTCCCTTTTATCTTCAGTTAAAATTTTAATTTTGCCTTGACAAAGCAAAGAAATCAAAGGAGCGTGATTTTTCAAAATCGTCATTTCTCCTAAGGCTCCTGGTAGAGTCACTGATTTAACTCTGTCTGAAAACAATACTTTTTCTGGTGAAATTAAATTTAAAATCATATTTTCCCTCTCATGTAAAATTCATCTTCTGGGACATGATCTAATTCCCCTTTTATTATTTTTTCAAAGCTTTCAATCGTATCTTTCAAAGGAACGTATTCTCCTTTTTTTCCTGTAAAAACTTCTGCCACGAAAAAAGGCTGGGACAAAAATTTTTGAATTTTCCTTGCCCTGGAAACTAAAATTTTATCTTCCTCTGAAAGTTCTTCCATTCCCAAAATCGAAATGATATCTTGAAGTTCCTGGTATCTTTTCAAAATTTTTTTAACTTGAGTTGCCACAAAATAATGTCTTTTGCCAACAATGGCTGGATCTAAAATTTTTGAACTACTCTCTAAGGGATCGATAGCAGGATAGATTCCCAAATCAGCTAATTGTCTTGAAAGAACTATAGCTGCATCTAAATGAAAGAAAACAGAAACTACAGCAGGATCTGTTAAATCATCTGCTGGTACATAAACTGTTTCAAAAGCAGTTATTGAACCATCGTTAGTAGAAGTAATCCTTTCTTGAAGTTCTGACATTTCTGAAAAAAGGGTAGGTTGGTAACCAGTTTGAGAAGGTATTCTTCCTAATAAGGCTGAAACTTCACAACCTGCCTGAACAAACCTAAAAATGTTGTCGATGAAAACCAAAACATCTTTCTTTTCAACATCCCTAAAGTATTCAGCAATAGTCAATCCAGTAAAACCAACTCTAAATCTAACTCCTGGTGTTTCATTCATTTGACCAAAAATTAAAGCGCATTTCTCTAAAACTCCAGATCTTTCCATTTCCAACAAAATATCATTTCCTTCCCTTGATCTTTCCCCAATTCCTATAAAAACAGATATTCCTTTGTGGACTTCAGCTACATTCCTGATTAATTCTTGAATCAAAACTGTTTTCCCAACTCCAGCTCCGCCAAAAAATCCAGCTTTACCACCTTTTGGAATTGGACACAAAAGATCGATAACTTTGATTCCAGTTTCAAAAATTTCAATTTCTGTTTTTTGCTTTGTAATTTCTGGAGCCTTTCGGTGAATTGGAAATCTCTCTTTAGTTTTAATCTCTCCCTTTTCATCTATCGGTTCTCCCAAAACATTCAAAACTCTTCCCAAAACTTCTTTGCCAACAGGAACCATAATGGGTGATTGAGTATTTTCAACCTCATCCCCTCTTTTCAAACCTTCTGTGGAACCCAAAGCTATGGTCCTAACAAGTTTTTCTCCCAGATGTTGTTGAATTTCCAAAACTAAATTATTCTTTTTCACTCTCAAAGCTGTAAAGATTGGAGGTGGCTCTTTTTCAAATTCTACATCAACAACAGGACCTATGACTTGAATTATTTTGGGCATTTTATTCTAAAATTGCTTCCTTTGCTGCAGAAATTTCTAAGATCTCATTTGTGATCAAATTTTGCCTCTCTTTAAAGTATAACAATTTCAAATTCTCAAGAATTTCCTTGGCATTTTTAGAAGCTTCTCTCATTGCAAACATTCTCGCTGAATGCTCAGAGGCATTGGCTTCTAAAATCGAATGGTAAATCAAGTATTGGATTAAAAGCGGAACCATACCTTCTAAAATTGCTGTAGCATTTGGTTCTAAAATATAATCTAAAACTTTTGGTTTAAAATCGAAACTTTCTAATTTTTTTTGTCTCAATTGGTAATCTTTTAGTAAATTCATCAAATTTTCCCAATCTAAAGGTAAAACCAAAAATTTCCTCGGTTTTCTTTTGAAAGGAGAAATGAAATCCATGTAAAAAAGATAAATTTTGCCGTATTTTCCTTCAAGAAAACTTTTGAGTAAAATATCAGCTATTGGTTTAACTTCTTCAAATTCACCATAATCTCCAATTCCAAAAAATTCCATAACCACATTATAATTTCTTTTTCTGAAAAATCTTATTGCTTTTTTCCCTACAGCAAAAATTTCATCTTTTTCTTTATCAATTTGCGATTGAGCAAAATTTAAAATGATTTTGTTAAAAGCTCCGCAAAAACCCTTGTCTGAACTGATAACAACCATCAAATTTTTTTTAGATTTATTTTCTTTGAAATAAATTGAAGTTTTTTTGAATTCTTCTTGATAATTTTGAAGTTTCAAAAGAATTTCTAAAACTTTTCTCGTAAAAGGTCTTGATTGCAAAGCTAACTTTTCTGCTTTTCTCATTTTTACAGAAGAAATTAATTCGAGAGCACTAGTTATTTGATGAACGTTTTCAACAACTCTAATTTTTTTCTTAACTTCCCTCAACGACATAATTTTTTAAAACTTCTTTGATTGCCTTTTCCAATTCAATTTCTGTTTCCAAATCCAAATCTTTACTTTCTCTGATTTTTTTCAAAATATCAGGCCTCTGGACATCTAAAAATTGATAAAATTCCTTTTCAAAATCGCTTATTTTTTCAACTGGAATTTCATCCAAAAATCCTCTGGTAACAGCAAAAAAAATGGCAACTTCTTTTTCGAAAGGAAGGGGGTTTTTGCTTTCTTGTTTTAGAACCTCTCTCAATCTTTTTCCCCTTTCCAATTTTTTTCTGGTTTCTGGATCAACTTCTTCTGCAAACTCCAAAAATTTTTCTAACTCTTGAAACTGAGCGATCTCCAATTTTACCATTTTAGAAACTTTCTTCATTGCTTTTGTTTGAGCTGCAGAACCAACCCTAGAAACTGAAAGTCCAATGTTTATCTCTGGTTTTTGACCTTTCAACAGCAAACCTGTATCCAAAATGATTTGACCATCACAAATCGAAATTAAATTAGTAGGAATGTAAGCTGTAATATCTCCGGCAACAGTTTCAAAAACAGGAATTGCTGTAAGAGAACCACCTCCTTTTTTTTGATTTAATTTTGCTGCTCTTTCCAAAAGTCTTGAATGCAAGTAAAAAATGTCTCCAGGATAGGCTTCCCTACCAGGTGGCTTTCTTAAAATCAAAGAAATTTGTCTCCAGGCAAAAGCATGTTTTTCTAAGCTATCGTAAATTACCAAAGCATCTTTTCCATTGTGCATGAAATATTCTCCAACAGCACAACCTGCATAAGGAGCTAAATACCAAAGAGAAACTGGATCTGAGGCTACACAAGCAACAATAACTGAATATTCCAAGGCCCCTCTTTTTCTCAAAAATTCTACAGTAAATGTTAAATCCCTTGCCCTCTGGCCAATAGCTACATAAACGCAAATTGGCCTTTTTGGTTCATTTTTTTGATTGATAATAATATCCAAACAAAGCGATGTTTTATCGCATATTCTGTCGCCCAAAATTAATTCTCTTTGACCTCTGCCCAAAGGAATCAAGGCATCGATGACCTTAATTCCAGTGTGTAAAGGAAAATTAACTGGTTCTCTTTCGACTACAGAAGGACCTACTCTTTCTAAAGGATAAAATTCAAAAGCTTCGATATCTCCTTTTTCATCTAAGGGTCTTCCTAAAGGATCGATTATTCTTCCAATTAAACTTTCACCAACAGGAAAAGAAAGAGTTTTCCCAGTTCTCTTGACAACAACTCCCTCTTTGACTTCATCAGTTTTCCCGAACAAAATTGCCCCTATTTCTCCTTCTTCCAAAGTTAAAACCAAACCGAAAACATCTTTTTTGCCTTCAAACATTAAAACCTCACCAACTTGGGCCCCAAAAAGTCCTTCGATTTTGCAGACTTCATCTTTTATTTCAACAACTCTCCCTATTTCTTCCATTTCTGGGGTAAATCTTATTTTTTCTATTTCACTTTCTAAAAAATCTAAGACCTCCATAATTTTTTAACTTTTTCTAAAAATCCTTTGACTGAACCATCAACGCAAAATTCACAACTTTTTGCTAAAAATCCACCTATCAACTCTGGATCAATTTCTATTTTAATTATCTTTTTGTGGCCAAAAATTTCTCTCATTTTTTGCTTAACTTTTTCTTCGATTTCTTCACTTTGCCTTTTTGCAAAAAACAAAAAAACTTCATTTTTTCTCTTGAATTTTTTTAATTCCTTCAAAAAAGTTGGTAAAAGAAATCTTTTTTCTTTCAACAATGAAATTAAATTTTTGAGCACTTTTTCTCTTTTTTCTTTTGGTAATTCTTTTATTTTCTCAAAAAAAAGATTTAGTTTTTTTTTGGAAATTTTCCTCATATTTTTTCGATCAAATCTTCGATTATTTTTTTATCTTCTTCAATCGTTATTTTTTCTTTCAAAATTTTTTCAAACACAGAAAATGTTAAATTTGTGATTCTTTCTAAATATTCTTTTTTTCTTTCTAAAATTTCTCTTTCTGCTTCTCTTTTTGCTCTTTCTTTTGCTTGCCTTATAATTTTTTCGCTCTTTAACTCTGCTTCTGCTATTGCTTCATCTATAATTTTTTTCTTTTGAATTTCGCCAGCTTCAACAGCTTTGTATAGAATTTCGTTTGCCTTTTTTCTTGCATTTTCCAAAATTTTCTCTCTCTGCTTTTTTATTTCTTCGATTCTTTCTTTCACCTTTTCTGCCAATTTAATTCCAGTCTCTATTTCTTTTTTCCTTTCGTCTAAAGTTTTCAAAAATCTTTTGAAAACAAATTTTTCTAACAAAAACAATAAAACTGCAAAATTCAAAATTTGTCCTAAAACCAATCGCCAATCGATTCCAAATTTTTTGAAAAATTCCATGAATTTTTATCCAAACTTTATCACCAAAGCAATCAACAAAACATAAATAGCGATTGCCTCCAAGAAAGCAAAAGAAAGGATCATTGAGGTTTGAATCTTGCTGGCTCCTTCAGGGTTTCTTGCCATCCCCTTCATTGCCTCTGCTCCAATTTTCCCCATAGAAATTACAGGAAAAATTACTCCCAAGGAAATAGTGATCCCTGCGAATATATTTTTTATGATCTCTATTTCCATAAAATATTTTAACTAATTTTTGACCTTTAATGAATTTTGATAGACGAACTATAAAAAATAACAACTAAAGAAGAAAAAATCAAGGCCTGAACAAAAGCAACTAATATTTCTAGAAGAAGAAACGGAAGTGGAAAAAGAAAATAAAAAATCAAAGAAACAAAACCCAACAAAACACTGCCTGCAAAAAGATTGCCAAAAAGCCTCAAAGAAAGAGAAATTATTCTGCTCATTTCCCCGAATATCTCTAAAATTCCAGCAAATGTTAAAATCGGATTTTTTGGTTTGATGAATTTTTTTAAATAATTAAAAGGACCGAGTTTTTTTATTGCCAAAAGATGAATGTAAATCATGGAGAATATCGCCAAAGATAATGTAAAATTTAAATCAGAGCTTGGAGTTCGCCAATAGTGGGAAATTGCTGAAAGAGGAATAATTTCTGAAAGGTTGCAGAATAAAATGTACAAAAAAAGAGTTGAAGCTATTGGAAAAATTTCCTTTGCGGTTTGTTTTTCTCCAACCAAACTTTCAAAATATTTCAAAAGAGTCTCCAAAATCCAGTCGAAAAAATTTTGATATTTTGAAGGATAAAGGCTTGTTCTTTTGAAGGTTAAAAAAAATATGATAAAAAGAAAAAAAGAAAAAAATAAACTCAACAAAAAAGTGTTAGTGATTGGAAAGCCAAAAAATTCACCTATCTTTTGAGCTGAAATGGAAATTTCTTTCATTTATTCGTATTTTATCAAATTCGACCATTTTTGGCATCTATCTCCCCATCTGGCAATAACTTTACCTCCTATCTTAGCTTCAATAACTTCGCATTGATTCGGACAGCCCTTACACACAAAAGAATCGCATCTAATATCCATGTCAGAAATTTCAAAACCCCTAAATTTTGTTTTTTGAGGAGGATTTTCTTTTACCAAAAGAGCTGCTCCGAAAGCCCCCATTACTTTGTTGTATTTTGGAACGATAACTTTTTGACCCAAAGCTTTTTCAAAAGCCCACCTCATTCCAACATTCTCTGAAACTCCACCAACGAATAAAATTGGGGGCAAAATCTTTTTTCCCTTTGCAACGTTTGCTAAATAATTTCTAACTAATCCTTGGCAAAGCCCGGCAACTATATCTTCTATTTTGTGACCAACTTGCTGTTTGTGGATCATGTCTGATTCACAAAACACGGTACACCTTGAAGCAATTGTTGTTGGATTTTTGCTCTTTAATGCCAATTCTCCAAATTTTTCAATCGGAATTCCCAACCTAAATGCCTGAGCATCTAAAAAGCTTCCTGTACCAGCGGCGCAGAGGTAATTCATCGCAAAATCTACTGCCACTCCATTTTCTAAAATGATTATCTTTGAATCTTGACCTCCAATATCAATAACCGTTCTGACATCAGGAACAAAAAAAGCAGCACCTTTTGCATGGGCAGTAATTTCATTCTTTATCAAATCTGCTCCAACTATTACTCCTGCCAAATATCTTGCAGATCCTGTTGTGCCAACTCCAGAAATTTCAATTTGAGAGTTGTGATTTTCGATCCATTCTTTTAATTTTTTTAATCCCTTTTGAATTGCCTCTATCGGCCTTCCACCAGTTCTTTCATAAGTCCAATACAAAACGTTCGCTTTCTCATCGATTAAAACGAATTTTATGGTAAGGGAACCAATGTCAATGCCCAAATATGTTTTCATGGATTCATAATGCGAATATGCGAATTTTATGCTAATGATGCGAATATGCTAATGTTTTATTCTTTTGCTTTTGAATTTATAATCCTTTTTATTCTTAGATATTTTTGCCTGAAATTAACTAAAATTGCTAATTTTTTATTTAGAGCAGTAAGATACGTCTTGCCTGAAAATAATCCTCTCGAGTTAAAAATCTTTTAGTCTTTACTTCTAAAACGATTTTATCCTCTATTAAAAAATCTATGCGATTCCGGCCTTCTTTCTCACCATTAAAAGAAGGAGGTAGAACCTTTTCGCGCAGGTAATTTAATTTAAATAATTTTAAATATTTCTCAATAGCATCGCAATATTCTTTTTCATTACGAAACCTACCCAACTCGTTGTGTACCATAAATAAAATTCCATTAACTTTATAACTTAACTCTCCATAAATCAACTTATTAGATATTCGCATATTCGTAAATTGGCATTAAATTCGCATTTATTCGCATTATGTCTATTCGCATATTCGTAGATTGGCATTTCATTCGCATCTATTTGCATTATGTTGATGGTAATTTTTAACTACATCAACAAATGCTTCAATTCTTGTATCAATTCCTGCTTCGGCAACTTGCTCATCTAAAGAAAGTGATAAAAATGGAATTTTGGTTTCTTGATGAATCTTTTCTAAAATAGGTCTAACAGTTGACTCAGGCATGCAATACGCTGGAAGTAATTGAATCACTCCATCAAATCCCTCCTTCACATATTTTAACATTTCATAAATTGCATCCCTTCCATGACCACCAACTGTCGATCCCAAATATGGTTTTATTTTCCTTTGAATGAAAAAATCTTTAAAAAATATTTTCTTTTTCAAATGATAAAGCAAACTCATTTCCCGATGAACTTCAATTCCTAAATTTCCTAACTTTCTTTCTATTTCAAAATTGATTGCGTGATCGCAAACCGTATAAATTTCACCAACTATCCCAACTTTTGGGACTTTTTTTCTTTCAATTTTAATTTGATCGAGTTCTTTTGAAACTTCTTTTTCTAACTTTAAAAGTTCAGAAAATTTTTGAATTTCTCTCAATCTTTTAAATGCTGAATTTAAAATTCTATCAGTATCTCCTTTTTCAATTTCTCTTGGCCTTAAATATTGAGCTTTTTTTTCAAGCTTTTCGATGAAATTTAAAACTTTTAAAGTAAAAATTGTAGCTGATATCATTTTAAAGAAACTGGCCCTAGATATTTTTTTCATTTTTGAAAAAATATCCAAAGATTGATCAAAAATAATAAAATTCGCATCTTTTCCCTCTTCTTTCAACACTTTATCTTGAACAAAAGCATAATACCTCAACCTACAAGATCCTCCCAAAGCTGTTGGCATTAAAATAGTATCTGCGCCTCTTTCAATCGCTTCTAAAAAATTTCCCAAATTCACCTTTAAAGGAAAACAATACATTTCAGGAGCAATTTTTACCCCTTTTTCAATTGTTTTTGGAGTAGTCTTCTCTGGAGGAACAACTTCCAAACCCAATTTTTTTGCCAAAAGTTCAAAAGCAATTGTATAGTTTCCCCAATAAGGAAAGGTTATTTTCATGGTATTGTATCGATGAATGCTTCCAACCTTGTTTGGAATCCTGCTTCTCCGGTGTGCTCATCAATTATTAAATATAAAAATGGAATTTTATTTTCTTTGAATTTTTTCTCAACAAATTCTTTCAAAACCGCATCGCAACCGCAGGCAAAAGAAGAAATTTCAATCGCTCCATCAATCTCATATTTTAAGATTTCATTGATTTTTTCCATTATTTCTTTTGCGAACTCCCAATGAAATTGGGGAAATTCGAAGTTAGAAGTTAGATGTTCGATGTTTGAAGTAGGAATCTCTTCAATGAATATTGGAACCACTCCCAATTTTTCTAGTCTTTCCTTGATCCTTAAGTTAACATATTCATCGTACAAATTATAGGGATGGGAAATCAAAATGATCTTTTTTAAATTCGATTCCAATTTTTCAAGCGCCTCTTTTTCTTGCTTTTCTCTAATTTCTTTTTCTTTTTTTAAAGCTTCCTGGAATGCTTTTTCTATTTCTTCTTTTTGCTTTCCCAATTTCTTTCCTAATTTTACCAAACTTTCCTCAAATTTCTTTTTTTTCTCATCGAAAGTTTCTGTCAAAATTTTAGTTTTTACCCCCACACCAAATTTGGTGTGGGGGTGAACTAAAATCTTTGCCAAATCTGGAAGTCCAAAAAATTTTGGGCAATATTCAAAATTTCCTTTTCTTCTCAGCCTCGGCACAAAAATCAAATCGCATTTTTCTTCTAACCATTTCAAATGCCCAAAATAAACTTTGTTTGAAAAACAAGTTTCAGGATCTGAAATTTTAACACCAATTTCAACAATTTCTTTGTTTGTTTCTGGGGAAAGTAAAACCTCAAATCCCAAATTCTCAAAAAAAACCTCCCAAAAATAGGGTCTTTTCCAATAAATCAATGCCCTTGGAATTCCTATTTTCATTTTGCTTGCCATAGCTTCAAAAAACCTTTTCATTTAAAGTAAAAGAGCCGCCAGTAGGTGAAAGGACGGCGGCTATTAGACAATTGGCACCGATGAAAACTTTACTTTTTCTTTTTGATCTTTGCATAAAGTTCAGGGTATCTTTCTTTTAAAATCCTTTCTTGAATTTTTTCGTAAACTGGCTTTATTTTTTTTCGAATTTTTTCATCACTTTAGCAGAAACCCGAGTTAACAATTCATTTAAATTTTCTTTTGTGAGTAAATTTTTAGGCATATTTCAATTTTATCTTTTAAAAATCATTTCGTCAAATTTTTATTTCTTTTAGCTACAATGATACTGAACAATTTATAAATTAGCAAAATGGAGGTTCTTGGGAAAATTTTGTCTTTTTCCAACCTTAATTTTGGACCGCTTAGTGAATTTTTCAGAAATCACTAACCACTAAAAAATGAGTTCAGAATCTTCTTGATTATGACCTTGTCTTCAAAAATCATACTTCCAATAAGGTTGCCATCTAAAAGGAGTTTCAAGACATTCCTTAAGAGTTTTCTGGCCAGTCAATACTTCTAATCCATATTGAGTTGCGCGATGTCCTATTACTAATACGACTTTGTCAGGATATTTCTCTTTTAATTCTTTAAAAAACTCCTGAACTCTGGCTACTGCTTCTTCGTAACTCTCTCCGTTTGGAAATGGTTGTGTTATATATTTTTTCTTTATTGAATCGATGAGCTCTTTCGATTTCCCGTTAAAATCACCATAATTTATTTCCCTCAATCTTCTATCAACAACAATTGGATATTTTTCTCCAAATGCTATTTTCACCGTGTCCGTTGCCCTTTTTAAATCTGAACAACAAATTAAATCTATTTTAATCCCTTTAAATCTCTCACCTAAGCTTTTGGCTTGTTGAACTCCAATTTTTGATAATTCAACATCTCTCCATCCAGAGGCAATTTTTGTTTCATTGTCTTTACTAGTTGAATGTGTAACAAAATAAACTTTCATATCTTTGTCAAATAATTTAAAAATCCTCTGAATAAAAAAGAGGTTTTAGTTTATCTTCGGGTCAGAAAAAATTTTTACTATTTCCCTTCCGCTTAAAACTCTAAGTTTTGGCATGAAGGGATTCTAGTTCGAGGTTAATTAAAACAGAAAAATCGGGCAAAATATCCCATTCTTTTAAATCTTCCCCCTCCAAATGCAACGAAATTGTTTCTTTTATATTTTCGATAACCTCATCCGAAGTTTTCCCTTGGGTCACTACTGGTAAATCGAGGCATTCAGCTACATAATATTTTTCTCCTTTATAAATTTTAACTTGGATGATTTTTTTCATATATTTCATTTTACCTTTTTCAAAATTTCGGTCAATTTTTTATCATTAAAACAAAGTTCCTTGCCTCGAGATGCTTTTTTGTTCTCCTTTTTGAAAAATCCTGATTTTTCCGTAAACTCCATCGTATCCTGGTTCAATGAAAACTTTTCCTTCCCTTGCCCTAATAATTCCTTCTGCGATTTCTGGTAAGGTCACCACCTCTAAGTCTGATCTAGGGGTATTTATTAAAACATTAAATTCATTTTCGAATTTTTCAATCAAATTTTTGTACTCTTTTTCAACTTCAACAGTTCCCACGCTCTGCCCCAAAGCATCGGCAATTATTTCTTCCAAAGGAATTAAACTTTTAAAAGGGATTGCATTTTCTGGAACGAATCCTTCTGGTCTATCTGCCAATTGCTCAACTCTGTTTAAAACTCCGATTGTTAAAGGTTTTCCGCAAACGGGGCAAATTCCGTTGTATTTTTTTGTTTCTTTTGGAGAAAGAGAAACTCCACAGTTTCTGTGGCCATCGTAATGGTATTTTCCCTCTTCAGGATAAAATTCGATCGTGTATAAAAATTTGTTTTTATCTTTTTCTTTTATTGCCTTTACAATTTCAAAATAAGAAAGTTCGCAATTGAAAACGTCGGCTTCTCTCCCAATATGAGATGGAGAATGGGCATCGGAACAAGAAATTAGAGTAATTCTATCTAATGCAGATAACCTCCAATTCATCGGTGGGTTGCTAGAAAGACCAGTTTCGATTGAATAGATATATTTTGAGTAATCTTCAAAACATTCCTCTAAAGAATCGAAACCAGATTTTGAACCAAAAATCCCAAACCAAGGAGTCCAAGCATGGCTGCAGACAACGAGGCAATCCTCAGAAACATTCAAAACAATCTTTAATAAATCTTTTGCATCCAAACTTAAAGTTGGCCTTCCGTCTGATTCTAAATCCCCGTAGAGCTTTAAATGGTTATTAATCTTTTCGCAGGCCTCAATAGAGGGAGAAAAAATTATCAAATGAATTTTTCTTTGTTTCCCTTTTTTAAAATAAACGCAAGAAACTTCTGTGGTTAAGATGAAGCGGGTTTTGCTGTTTGATTTTTTTAATTTAAAAAGTCCTGGCTCTGCGCTTTCCAATTTTTCTTTTATTTCTTTTAACCAAAAGGGGTGGGTAAAATCTCCTGTCCCCAAGACCAAAATTCCCTTAATCTTTGCCCATTTATCAAGGTTTTCCAAATCCATCTGCTGAGATGTCGCCCTTGAATACTTTGAATGCAAATGAAAATCGGCAATGAATTCCATGCTTTCATTTTTTGAAGAATTTCTCTTCTAAGAGGCCAAAAAAATAAAAAATTATTAAAACCAGAACCGTTGAGAAAATTGCCAAAGAATAAAATTTTGCTCCGACTGCCAGTCCAATGGCAGCTACTGTCCAAAGGCCTGCAGCGGTAGTTAAACCAAAAACTTGGGTTTCTCCTCTAAAGATTGCCCCTGCTCCAATAAATCCCATGCCAACTGCAATCGAAACTAAAATAGGAGAGGGATCAATGATCTTTAAATTTCCCAGAGAAAAAGCAATTAATGAGAAAAGGCAAGAACCAAGGGAAACTAAAGAATAAGTTTGGAGCCCTGCCCCCTTCTTTTTAATTTCTCTTTCAAGACCGATTAAACCACCTAAAACAACAGATAAGATCAATTGGAAAAAAACTTCATTTTCCATCAATTCAAAATTTTGAAATTTGCAATCTACAATTTGTAAACCTTGTATCCTTCCCTTACTTTTTGAATTACTTTTAAGCCAACTGAATCTCCGGCTTTCGCTTCTTTTACTTTTTGATGTTCAATCTCCATCGATTCAACGGTTTGGGTAAAATCGGTTTGACCCCCAACAATTCTGATTGTGTCTCCAACTTTTAAAGTATCCTCTAGCTGAATAACTGCTACTCCGATTTTCCCAAAATAATGGGTAACTTTTCCTATTAATTTTCCCTCTTCCATTTTTGAATTTTTTATATTTTCGACCTTTTTAATTTTTTATTTTTTTGTTTTTCTTTTTTAATTACCTCGATTAATTTCCTAACTAATTTTTTTGGATCCCTTTCATAAATTATCTTTTTCACTCCACGATAGGGGCCGGTTGCAATTTTTCTGATTTTATCTGCCGTTCCTCCAGTCCCTTCTAAAACCCCGATTGGTTTTTGAATTTCAAAGGCAGTCGCAAATTCGTGCAAAGTTCCCATTCTTCCACAAATTATAATTACTCCGTCTGCTGATTTTGTCATGGTGACATTCCTCCCAACATAATCTGCTCCAGTGTAAACCATAACATCGAAAGCATCAGTTGGAAGTTTATAAATTCTTAAATGGGCAGCCTCAGAAGCTGCTGGAGAAAAACCTACTGAAAAGCCTCCGACTTCTTTGCAACCCAAAGCTGCAAAATAGGGAACCCCGGTCGTTGCTCCAGTGATTAAAACGCAACCTTGCCTTGCAATCTCCCTTCCAACCTCCTTTGAAATTTCAACAATATCTTTGCAACAATGAGAAACATCGGCTGCTCCAGAAACTGCAATTTTGAATTTCAACTTTTTCATGATTTAATTTTATCAACTAAAAAAGGGAAAGTAAATTTCCCTTCTTTAGTGAGGGGAAGCAACCTTGACGAATTCGAAAAGACAGAAATTTCCCTCCTGGGGCATCAGGAAGTGCTAGCAAGCCCTTTCTCCTCCATCAAGGTTGCATACCCTAGGGCACCTTGGCCCGCATCCCCTCAAATTTGAGTTTAATCCTCAAAAATTTTTTGTCAAGTTTGCCCGCCAAATACGGGTATTTGGCGCGCAGCGCCCCTACCCCGATTCGAACGGGGATCTGAAGCTCCGGAGGCTTCCGCTTTTTCCAATTAAGCTATAGGGGCTTTTGAGAAATTATATAATAATTTTGGCGATTTCCTCTTTTATTTTTTACCACCCCAGATTCTAAAATTTCAAACCCCACTTTTTTCACTAAATTTTCAAGTTCTCTTTGAGTAAAGAAGTGATAATATCTCAGCATTTTTTTACCCCAAGGCACAAAAAAGTCTTTGAAATCCAATTTTGATCTTCCGATTAATTTCAAAAGGGTATACTTTAAAAGAGCAATAAATTCGCGCCACTGATGAATCTTCCAGCAAGTTAAAATTAAAATTCCGCCAGGCCTTAAAACCCTTTTTGCCTCTTTCAAGGCTTTAATCCTAAAATTCTCAGAAGGAATATGATGAAAAAGGGCAATTGAGTAAACTTTATCAAAAAAATCATCTTGAAAGGGTAAACTCAGAGCATCCCCAACAAAAAATTTCGCATCGGGAAAATTCTCTTTTGCAATCTCTATCAGTTTTTCTGAATTATCTATCCCAAAATAATCAACTTTTTTCTCTCTAAAAACTTTGTACCATCTTCCATTTCCGCAACCCAAATCCAAAACTTTTTCTCCTTCTTTTAGGCCTTCAAAAAGAAACTTTAATTCTTCCCAAGTTTCTCTTCTGGTCGCTGAAAATTCTCTTGCTATCAAATTGTAATTCTCTTTTGTTTTCTCTAAAATAAATTTTGCAAAATCCAAATCCATGTTAGAAGAAAAAATTATTAAAGAGTTAATGAAAACTAAGATAAGAGATCAGGAAGAATTAACTACCTTTAAAAGAAAAATTTCAGAAAAATACAAAATTAAAACTTTAAGCAACTTTGAGCTCTTTGAATTTTATCAAAAGTTACTCAAAAAAAGAAGAATAAAGAGATCGAAAAAATTGGAAAAGATTTTAAAGACGAGACCTATCAGATCACTTTCTGGGATTGTGAATATTTCTGTTTTAACAAAGCCTTATCCATGTCCTGGGAAATGTATTTTTTGTCCGACTGAAAAAGGGATGCCAAAGAGTTATTTGTCAGGAGAACCTGCGGCAGAAAGGGCAAAGAAATTAAATTTTGATCCCTATTTACAAATGAAAAGAAGAATTGAAATGCTACAATTTGAGGGACACCCTACAGATAAAATTGAGCTGAGAATTGTTGGAGGAAGTTTCACTTTTTATCCAAAAGAATATCAAGAATGGTTTGTAAAAAGATGTTTTGATGGAGCGAATGGAAAGAAAAGTAAAAATTTAGAGGAGGCTCAAAAGAAAAATGAAAAAGCAAAAAATAGAATCGTTGGAATTTCGATTGAAACAAGGCCGGATTTGATAAATGAGGAAGAAGTAAAGTGGTTAAGAAAATTGGGGGTAACGATGGTTGAAATTGGAGTTCAAAGTATTTTTGATGAAATTTTAGAGAAAAATGAAACCGATTTGAATGTTGAAAAAATCGTTAAGACAACAAAAATCTTAAAAGATGCTGGTTTTAAGGTCCTTTATCATTTGATGCTCAATTTGATGGGCTCTAATCCCACTTTGGATCAAAAATGCTTTAAAATTGTTTTTTCAAATGAAAATTTCAAGCCAGACTGGATAAAAATTTATCCAACAGTAGTAACTAAAGAGAGTAAGATTTACAGAATTTGGAAAAAAGGAAAATACAAACCGTATTCTGAAAAGGAATTGATCGAGCTTTTAATCAAAATTAAAAGCCAACTTCCCTACTGGGTAAGAGTGGCTAGAATTTTAAGAGACATTCCTTCAACAAAAATAGTTGCTGGATGTAAAATTTCGAATCTGAGGGAGGTCGTAAAAGAAGAAATGAAAAAAAGAGGAATCTCTTGCCATTGTATTAGATGCAGAGAAGTAAGAGAAAGGTACGATCCAAAAGAAAAGGTTTATCTTTTTAGAGAGGATTATAAAGCATCCGATGGGAAAGAAATTTTTTTGAGCTTTGAAAATAAAAATAGAACAAAACTCTTTAGTTATTTAAGGTTGAGAATTCCTTCCCAAATTTTTGAAGGAAAAAAACATTTCATATCCGTTTTAAATGATTCAGCTATTATTAGAGAAATTCAGACCTTTGGAGAATTGGTTCCAATTGGTATTAAAAAAATTGCTCCTCAGCACAAAGGATTAGGAAAAAAATTAATTAAAAAAGCGGAGGAAATTATAAAAGAAGAATTTAACTTAAGAAAAATTTCTGTAATTTCCGGGGTTGGAGCCAGAGATTATTGGCGAAAATTAGGTTATAGGTTAAAGGGAACTTATATGATCAAAAAGCTCTAATTACCTCTTGACAAGAATCTTTGGATCCTTAAAATTTGAAAAAATGCCTAAAAAATCAAAGATGTTTTTTAAAGGTCGAAATGCCCGAAGGGGCAATTTTTTTTAAATCTAAAATGAAAGAAAAGATTGCCACGGCAAAATTGGAGAGGCAAGTTATAAACTCAATGAGAGAATATTTTGAAAAAGAAGGGTTTGTTGAAATTTTTCCGCCAAAGATTGTCAGAGCTTCTGGAGCCTGTGAAAACATCGATACTCTTTTTGAAGTTTGGGTTGATGGAAAAAGAAATTGGTTCCACTCTGAAAAGCCTCATCCTGCTTATTTATCTCAAACTGCCCAACTTTATCTTGAGGCTTTCACTCCATATTTGAAAAAAGTTTTTGCAGTTGGACCTTCCTTCAGGGCTGAACCAGGAAATGACAATCGACATTTGATTGAATTTACAATGTTTGAAATTGAATTTGCAGGAGGATTTAAAAAATTGTTAGAATACATCGAAGGAGCAATCTATAAAGTAGTAAAAGATATCTTGGCATTGCCACAAAAAATTAAAAGAAAGCTGGAGCTGAAAAAAGAGGATATCGAAAGATTAAGAAGAGTAAAACCTGTCTTCCCCAAAATTACTTATGAAAAGGCAATTCAAATTTTAAACCTTCCTTTTGGTAGCGACATAAGCTCAAAAGATGAACAAAAGCTGATAGAAAAATTTGGTGGTCAACCTCTTTTTATCACTCATTATCCTAATCCTCTTTACGACCATGGAAAAGAAATTGAAGTTGAGAAGTTCTTCAACATGATTCCGGATCCTAAAAATCCAAAGTATGTCTTATCTGCAGATTTAATTTTACCAACTGGAGGTGAGGCAGTTGGGGCGGCTCAAAGGGTTTATAAATTCGAAGAATTAAAATGGAGGTTGGAAAATTCAAGAATGTTTAAGAGATTGATCAAAAAAGGTGGAAGTTTGGATGACTTTGCTTGGTATTTGGAAAGGGGGAAAGAAAAAAGCGTTCCTCATTCAGGTTGCGGATTCGGAATTGCCAGGATTTTGAAATTCATCAAAGGCGAAGAAGAGATCAAAAAAGTTGTGACTTTTCCTTCGAACCAGGAAAATATAATTTAAAATAAATTTAAATTAAAACTTCCTGAGGGAATAACTTTTCTTAATTTTTCAAAATCCTTTTCTAAAATTTTTCTAATTTTCGGAAATCTTAATCCAGCGGCGGGATGATAAGTAGGAAAATAAAATTTTCCGTTTTCCTTAATACACTTCCCACGGAAATCACTTAATTTTTCTTTTGGAAAAAATACTGAAAAGGCAACTTCGCCAAGTAAAATGAAATATTTTGGATCGATAATTTCAATCTGCTTTTTCAAATAAGGCAAACAAGCCTCAATTTCTTCTTTCTTTGGTTTTCGATTAATCGGGGGTTGAGGCAAGCATTTTAATGGTGAGGTGATAAAAATTTTTTCTCTTTCTATTCTGGCTATCTTAAATAATTCGTTCAAAAATTTGCCAGCCCTCCCTACGAACGGCCTTCCTACCTTGTCTTCCTCAACCCCTGGCGCCATCCCAATTGCTATTATTTTCGCATTCGCCGGTCCTTCACCAGGAACAGCATTTTTCCTCAATTTCCATAAAGGACATTTTTTGCAATTTTTAATTTCTTGATTTAATTTTTCGAGTTCTCTTTTTTTGTTCATAAAATTGAGACAATGAAATAGCCAATAATCGAAAATAGGGAAATTAAAGGGAGAGCGGGAATTGCCTTTCTTTCTTTTTGAAAAATGAAAAGTAAAAAGTTTGCAAAAAGGCCGAGTAAAGAGAAAAGGGCAACTATAAATGGCTTTAAAATTCCAAATTTGAGTAAAGAAACTGAAAAAATTAGAGGAAAGGCAACATCTCCTCCTCCCAAAATTAAAAATTTTCCTTCCCCTGGCTTTATTTCCTTTGTGCTTTTTAAAAAACCTAAAAGTTCGAAGGGAAAAACTAATCCCAAAATCGTTCCAGCTTCTATCATATCTTTTGCAATTTTTACCATGTGCTTTGTTTTATAAACCGCAATGAAATCGTAAATTGAAAGAATTATCAAAATAAAAATTACTGCTTCGGGTTTTAAACTCAATCCCAAACTCGCTCCAATTCCTGCTAGAGAAAAAATTATTAAAAGGTTTTGGTTCAAAACAATAGGTTTTTTAATCCACCAAAAAATTAAAAGAAAAACTAAAATCAAAGGAACTGGCTCTGGTAAAAAAGATTCAAAGAAAATTAGAGAACTGAAAAAAGAAACTGAAAGGAAAAGAAATTTGTAGATTTTTCCTTTGATTACTCTTTCTCTTAAGAATCGAAAGATTAAAAAAGCGAAAAGGGTGGCAAGAAAAAAATAAAAAATGAATTCGAGGGAAGAAAAAGAAGGAATTTCAATTTTTCGAATTTCTAAAATTTTCTCCAAATTTGTAGCGCAAAAAATTCCCAATGCTAAAGTGAAATAAAATAAAAAAGTCTCGACTAAACAGAGAAAAAAAATTTCCTTATTTTTGAAGTTCATTTAATTTTTGAGTTCCCTCCAATTTTAAAATATTCTCAATCGGATAATGAGGCGCAATTCTCAAAATTTTCTTAATGATTTTCTCTTTTTCTTCTTTCGTTTTTGCTCTCAAATATTTTTCCTTCAATTTTTTAATTTTCTTTCTCCTTTTTTGTTTTTTCCTTATCAAAAATTTTCTCCTAGCAGGAGTTTCCTTTGCGACCATAGTCTTTGTTTTGCCATTTCTTTTTCTTTCAAAGAAATTTTAGCCATTTCAATACCTTTTTCAAGAACAGAAATTGTTTTGTCGTATGTTGTTCTATCAATGGGATAAGGAGTAGAATCTTTTCCTCCATGGGCAAATGAATATCTTGCCGGATCTTCATAAGATGGTTTCGCTCCATAAATTATTTCTGAAACCAAACTCAGGGCTCTAATAGTTTTTGGTCCAACTCCCTCTGTCATTAAAAGCTGCTCAAAATTTTCTGGCTTTAAAAAGTGAGCTTTTTCGATTGTTTTCTTCAATCTTTTCAAATCAAATTTTTCCTTTTCTACTGGATGATGATAAAATTCCACATCTTCCAATTCCATTTCGCAAAATCCTGGCAACCTTCTTTGTTTCATCAAAGAACTCGATTTTTCAGAAATCAATTTTATATCCTTCAAAAATGTTTTTGGTTCTTCTCTTACCATCTCAACAGAAATTTCTTTGTTTTCTCTGCTTTCTTTTGCAACTAAATTTAATGGTCTCAATTTCACATCTGATATAATTCCAGAATGGGGTTCCTCAGTAAAATCTTTGATTTTCAAAGATAGCCAATGGTATCTCCTTGCTTTTTGAAGTTGAGTATTCATTCCTTGCTGAACAACCGCAAATTTCCCATCCTTTGTAAAAATGAAATTGTGATGGTAAATTTGAAAACCTGCTTGGATCAAACAAGAATCAACTTTTGCAGTAATTTTCGATGCATAAATTAACTTTTCATAAAAGTCAAATCCCCTCGTCAATCCAAACATTCTAATTTCATCTGGAGTTTTCCTCGAAGTTTTTCCCTTTCCTCCGCATACATAAATTCCCAATTCATCTTCCAGACCAAAAATTCCTTCTTTTAAAGCAGCTAGAGTAACAACTCCGAGGCCTGATGAGTTCCAATCCCAACCTAAAACATTCCCAAAACTCTGAAGCCAAACTACATCAGATAATCGTTTAAGAAATTCTTCATTCCCAAATTCTTCCACAATCGCAATAGTTATTGCCCTCGCTAAGCGTTTCATTCTTTCAAACAACCATCTGGGACAGCGACCCCAATCAAGTGGTATTGTACCAATTCCTACTCGCATCATACATTATAAATTTTAACAAAAAATCTGGCCTTATAAAGGCCAGATTTACCTTACCGAACCCCACCATACCTGACCTTACCCAACCTCACCTTGCCGGAGCTGACCGTACCATGCCGGACCTTACCGAAGTTCTACATTTATAAAATTAAAATTTTTACATTTTCTCGTTTAGGAAATACATTTAAATTACTGCCCTGTGGAACTACAAACCATAAAGGCGCATATTTTGTTAATTTCACTTTTTTAGAAATAATTCTTGGCTTTAACAGCTTAGGAGTTAAACATTCCACAAAATAAAATTGCCTATCTTTCACTACAAAATAATCACTCAGAACTTTTTCTCCTTTCACTCCGACCGGAGTTTGGTTTATTCTATAGCCTGCTTTTTTGAAATAACTTATACTCCTCCTCTTAAGTTGATGATGAAGCTTACTTTCAACTCGTTTTTCGGCATTAAAAATATCAAAAGCCCAATTTTCTTTTCGAGCAACTAAATTTCCATTCAATAAAGGGAAGTTAACAATCTTTCGAGCTTCGGAAAAAGAAATAAAAAACTTTTTAGGAGAAAATCTACACGACAGCATTTAAAATATTACCTTACCATACCGGACCGCACTCTACCATGCCGCATCGAACCATACCCTACCGCACCGAACCGGACCTAACCATGCCGAACCCTACCCTACCAAAACTATGCTGTTACATATTTAAAATACCAAAAATTTTACTCTTCCTGAAACTCTATAACTTCGAATCTTCCGAATCTCGGTCGAAAGTCACCAATCCCAACATAACGTCCGGCATATTCCAGAATTTTTCTAACTGCCTCTACTGGCAATTGTTCTTCGAGAATATTAATAGTAAAACTCAATTCCCATCTCTCTTTCATCATCGGCCTTTGTCTTAAAATTCGACTCCCTCTCACAACCACAGGTCTTTTATCAATACCATCTGGTTCTCTTTTCCCAAAAGGAATTTTATCAGGTTCAATAATAATTCCACTTTTTATAAGATCTTTGTAAGTTTTCTTTCCTTTTCCTGGGATTTGAAAATTGCCCGCCGCTTTAATCATCGCTCCCCAGATATGCTCGCTTGGTTCATAAACTCCGATTTTCTCGTCAAAATATAGAGCTTGTTTCCATTCTTCTGACCGATCAATAACTCCTATTCTTTCGGAAGCAATTTCCTCTTCCTCTCCAACGAAACGATTCTGAAGTAGGGGAACAATTCCTCTAATTTTTACTTTGACCTTTTTCATGATTTGTTTTTATTTCTTGCAAAGCCTTTTCCACACCTTCAATATCTGGCATTATATAGTAAGCCCTCCTGCCTCCTCTCGTAGTATATGTCTTTTGAAGGATTCCATATGCCACTAAGGTTCTTAAACCAGGAAACCATTTTATTCCCTTTTTTGCCGCTTTATTTAAAACCCAACTTCCGCAAAACTCTTTACCGAGTCCCTGAGATTCAAATTCTCTTATCAATTCGACTATACATTCTAAAATAGGAATCCACTGTGGTTTTTCTACCGCTAATCGTTTTGTAGCTGCATAACCCGATTGAAGCATATTATTACATTATAAAGCATCAAGACGGCGTGTCAAGGCCTTCAATTATATCTTTATTTTAACAAAAAACTGGCTTTTTAACCAGCTTTTTGAATACCTTACCGGACCATACCGAACCATAACATACCCCGCCTGACCAGACCGGTCCCTACCATACCAGACCGTACCTCACCAGATCATTTATTATATCATTTATTTCGTGAAATTCGAATCAATCCTGAACAGCTGACGATTTCAATTCCTCTTTTTTCCAATTCATCCAAAAACAAATTCATTCCTAAAGAATCTGAGGGGCAATGTCCGGCAACAATAACATTAATGTGGGATTCTTTTGCCATTTTCCAATGTTCTTCCGATTGATGCATTGAAACAATTGTCCCAATTCCTGCAATTGCCATTTTTTCATAAAGTTTTGGAGAGCCCTCGGTTCCTCCAGTAACTTCAGTTAAAGCAATTTTTCCGCATCTATTTTCTGGAGAACCTACAGTAATTTTTGGTCCTGCACCAATTTTTGCTGCCTCTTTGTACTCTGGAATTTCCAAGAGCAAATCCAACAAATCTCCCAACCTTTCGGGTTTTTCTTTTTCGATTAAATCTTTCAAGAATTTTGCAACTAAATTATCTGCCGGAGTATGCACATTCAACAAATTTATCTTCAAAAGCTTTGCCGCATCGACAGTTTTTTGATGAATTAAAGCATGCACTCCTCTTGCAACTTCATCGATCCTTTCTTTCATTAAACCCTCTGCCACGTTTATCGGAACCCCATAATAGTTCAAGACATCGCATTGCAATTCCATAACATCTGCTAAATTCGCAAGCCCCCTTCCCATTGGATGATGAGAAATTACCAAATCAATATCTCCAAGTTCCTTTGCCAATAAAAGTTCTTCTACTTCGATACTAATTCCTGCCAAAACTTTCTTTATTTCTTTATCCTCTGCAATGTTATAAATTCTCGAATCCAAATAGGGATTTTCCAATGCTTCCAAATCAAAAATTTCCTTCTCTTTTTTTGAAAGTTTTTCATACTTTTTCCTTTTCCTTTCCAAAACCTTCATCACCCCTTCCTTTCCCCTGAAATCTGCCTCAATTCCCATTTCAATTGCTAGTTTAAATACTTCCTCAATTTTCATATTTTTAAATCTCAATTTTTTCTTCAATAAAATGACTATACCATTCTTTATATTCTTTTGGATTA
>Ga0080004_1119602_pt1 | contig 31774 bp, 19 predicted proteins | sample WasSprMetagenome_FD_69207 | JGI IMG/M metagenome (GOLD analysis project Ga0080004, IMG submission 69207) | Sulfidic aquatic microbial communities from Washburn Spring, Yellowstone National Park, USA - WS (SPADES assembly) (version 2) | ecosystem: Environmental > Aquatic > Thermal springs > Hot... | reverse complement strand
GTGGCGTTTTATGCGGCGTTGAAGACGAAGGGGTTCGTGATTTTGTCGGGGCTTTCAGGGACAGGGAAGACGAAACTGGCTCAACTGTTCGCCGAGTTGCTGTGCCCATGCGAAAAGTGCCAGAAAGGAGAAGGGCATAATGTGTGCGACGAGTGCACTCACCTGTTTCTCTCTGTCCGACCCGATTGGCGCGACAGCAAGGCACTGCTTGGCTACTACAACCCGCTAAAACACGATCCTTCGAAGAGAGAGTTAGAGTGTTACGAAAGCACAGGTTTGCTGAAGTTCTTGTTGCGGGCGAAAGGAGAGTTTGAGGAGTATGAACAGAAAAAGCGCAAAGAGGAGGAACTGCACCCCTACTTCGTCATCTTGGACGAGATGAACCTTGCCCATGTGGAATACTACTTCGCCGACTTCCTGAGCGTGCTGGAATCGGGGCGAGACGACAATGGTTGGACAAAAGAAGCGTTGAGGCTTCACTCTTTTTCTCAACCGCTCCACGACCAAGACGGGAACGAAATTCCATCAGCGCTTCGGTTGCCACCTAACCTTTACACCATCGGGACGGTGAACATAGACGAGACGACCTACATGTTCAGCCCCAAAGTCCTTGACCGTGCCTTCACTTTGGAGTTTCGGGAAGTGGACTTCAGCGACTATCTGGGTGAGGGAGTGAACGAAGAAGAGGCGAGAAAGATAGCCGAAGAGATTCGTGGGAAAATCCTTGAAGACTTGCGCAATGGCGGAAAGTTCTGCGCCGTGGTGGCGAGCAAGAAAGAAATCTCTCAAGCACTGGAAGCGCTAAAGAAGTTAAAAACTTCGGGCGATGCGAGGGATATGAAGGAAGCCCTTAATAATCTCAACCGCACCTTGCAGCCTTACGACTTGCACTTTGGTTATCGGGTGCTGGATGAGATTGCGTTGTTCGTCCAGAATGCGACGCAAGCGCCTGATGATGTCGTCGGCAAATTGAGTGAGGATAAAGCGTTGGACTATGCGGTGCTGATGAAGGTTCTGCCCAAGTTTCACGGACCGAGGCAGAAGTTGGAGACTCCGTTGTGGCAAGTGCTGAATTGGTGTCTGCGAGACCAAGTTAGCGATGGAAGCGTTTCGCCGCAAAAAGTCTGGAAGCAGATAACGGATGAAGAGAAGCAGCCTTCTGGCGATGATATTACAGCCCAACTTAGGGATTGGAAAAGCATCGTTGGAAAGTTCCGCTATCCCAACACTGCCAAGAAGGTTTTGCAGATGCTCAGGCAACTTTACGAGACGGGATTTGCCAGTTTCGCCCAATAGTGGACGGATTTGAGAAAAGCGAAAGTAACAGCGATTAAATGAACGATGAGGCGCAAACCGAATTATGTTGACGAGTTTGATATTCGCCCTAATTGCAACCGTGTCATCCTTCTTTTTGAAAGTCATCGGGGGCGAAAGGTATGAAGCGAAGAACTGTCGCAGTCTGCCTTCTCTTTGCTTTGGCAGTTACACTGCAAGTTGGGGCTTTAGTTGCCCAAACTGAGCAGCCGGGGCTACGCCTTTTGGTTCCGCCCGATGCTGTAAGCAAACTCAAAGAAGCGTATGCAGCCTTGAAGCAAGGAGAACCCGAAAAGGCGCGAGACTTGGCGGAAGAGGTGTTCCAGAAGTATGGCGATGTTCAGGTCGCTTGGTTTCCTTCATGGCTGATTCGGCAAGTCAAAGGGAGATTGCCTGACCCATACCTGCCCACACAAAATTTGGGGAAGGTAAGCCTTTGGAACTCCCAGGTTCCCCTCGCTAATTTGCGATATGCCACTTCCGCTGTCAGGATTTTGTTTGAGGCTAATTGGGAGTTGGTTCGCTTCGACGAAACTGTTCGGTGGGGCAAGATGTTGATGGAAGCGGGTGAACGGTCGAAGGATGTTCTCAGGCGGATTGAGTATGCTGAAGTCCAATTGAGGCAAGGTTGGATTTACCGCATTATCCCAAAGCCAATTCGCACTAACTGGCGTCCTCTCCCCATTCGGTTTCGTCTTGAGGACTACTTCGTCGTCGTGCCTTTAGATGAAGTAGCAAAGGTTTTAGGCTTTGGTGTAAAAATTTCGGCTAACCCTAAATTTGCCGGTGGCAAGGTGATTTTCCTTTCCCGCGCGGAAGAGCCTTCGGGAGCATGGGTTTTGCTCCTCGCTCACCCATTTGCATATCGGGTGGAAGAGGGGAAGCAAAAAGCAGAAGCACTTGCTTACGCTCTGTTTGAAGAGAAGGGGAAAATCTGGGTGCCTTTCTATTGGCTCGCTAAAGAGGCTGGGTTGAAGGGCTGGGAATTGAGGGGCAAACGAATTTACACATCGCGGCAATAGGTTAAGCCGAAAAGGAAAACGGGGCAGGGGTTGACCTGCCCCGTTGTTTTCGTTGAGTTTTTCAGAAGGGTTAGAACTCGTGGCGGTGACCACCGGTCTTAGCCTTTTCCTCTTCGGGTTTCTCGGCGACGACGGCTTCGGTTGTCAAGAGCATTGCTGCGATAGAGGCTGCATTTTCAAGGGCACTGCGGACGACCTTCACTGGGTCAACAATGCCTCGCTCGACCATGTCCACGAATTCTTCTCGGAGCGCGTCGAACCCAATGAAGTGGATGTCGCCGTTAACCTTCTTGGGCTCAAACTGCTTTACTTTCTCGACAACAACGGAACCTTCCCAACCAGCATTCTCTGCGATTTGCCGGAGTGGTTCCTCAAGGGCGCGCTTGACAATTCGGACGCCGATCTTCTCATCAGGGTCAGTCAGTTCCTTCTCCAATTCGTCCAGAACCGGGATCAAGTGGATGTAGGTCACACCGCCGCCGGAAACGATACCTTCTTCAACTGCTGCTCGGGTGGCGTTGAGGGCATCCTCGAAGCGATGTTTCTTCTCCTTCATCTCGGTCTCTGTGGGGGCACCGACTTTGATGACAGCGACTCCACCAGACAACTTAGCCAACCGCTCTTGCAACTTCTCGCGGTCATAGTCGCTCTCGGTCTCCTCAATTTGCTTCTTGATTTGAGCGATGCGACCTTGGATGGCTTCTTTGCTGCCAGCACCTTCGATGATGGTCGTGTCGTCTTTGGTGACAACGACCCTGCGGGCACGACCGAGCATGTCAAGCGTCACATTCTCCAATTTGACACCCAACTCCTCAGACAGGAAAGTGCCGCCTGTCAAGATAGCAATGTCCTCAAGCATGGCTTTTCGGCGTTCGCCGAAGCCTGGTGCCTTGACAGCGCAGCATTGAAGGACACCGCGGAGTTTGTTGATGACGAGGGTTGCAAGTGCCTCGCCTTCAACATCCTCAGCGATGACCAGCAAAGGCTTACCTGCTCGATAAACCCGCTCAAGCAAGGGGACCAAGTCCATCGCGCTGCTGATTTTCTTTTCGTGGATGAGGATGAAGGGTTCTTCCAAAACGCACTCCATTCGCTCAGGGTCAGTCACGAAGTAAGGGCTGAGGTAGCCCCGGTCAAACTGCAGACCCTCGACAAATTCAACGGTTGTCTCCGTGCCTTTGCTTTCCTCAATGGTGATGACTCCATCCTTACCGACCTTGTCCATTGCCTCAGCGATAATCTTCCCGATTTCCGGGTCGTTTCCGGCGATGGCAGCGACATGCTCGATGTCCTCGCGAGTTTTGACTTCAATGGCTAACTCTTTGAGTTTCTCAACAGCTCGTTGAACGGCTTTCTCGATACCGCGCCTCAGCGCCATCGGGTTGGAACCGGCAGCGACCATCTTCAAGCCTTCTCGCACCATCGCTTGAGCCAAGACGGTAGCGGTAGTTGTCCCATCGCCTGCAACGTCGTTCGTCTTGCTGGCAACTTCGCGGACAAGTTGAGCACCGAGGTTCTCAAAGTGTTGGGCGAGTTCGATTTCCTTAGCGACAGTTACCCCGTCCTTCGTAATTGATGGCGCACCGAACTTCTTATCGAGAACGACATTGCGCCCCTTTGGACCGAGGGTGACCTTGACAGCGTTTGCGACAGCGTTGACGCCTCGTTCCAGAGCGCGCCTTGCTTCCTCGCTGTAAAGCAGTTCCTTAGGCATTGCCCGTCACCTCCGTCACGATTTGTTTGAGGGTTATGCTTGGACAGAAGCAGGCTCCTTCTCTTCAACTTTCACGGCAAGGATGCTGTCCTCATCAACGATGAGGTATTCTTCGCCGTCAATCTTGATTTCAGTGCCCGCATACTTGCTGAAGATTACGATGTCGCCTTCCTTGACGGCAACAGGTCGGCGTTCGCCGTTTTCCAAAAGTTTGCCGGGACCGACAGCGATGACCACGCCTTCTTGAGGCTTCTCCTTAGCAGTGTCGGGGAGGATGATGCCACCGGGCGTTTTCTGCTCCTCTTCCCGAGGCTTCACCAACACCCGACTCCCTAACGGACGCACCTTCATCGCAATCACCTCCGTCCGGGATTTTGCGGTCAGAAGTTTAGCACTTGAAACCTGCGAGTGCTAACCGGCGTTTTAAATTTTAGCCACTTCCCGCAGCATGTCAAGGGTGCCGATATGCACACAACCTTTTGCCTGCTTTGAATCTGCAGCCACCCCTCAGGTTGGTGGTCAAATCTTTCTGCCGCGATCACCGTTGTGCTGCCGCCAGTTCTGGGGTCTTCTCGCGAATTTCTTCAACGCTTCTTTGAACTTCCACGACTTGGAAGGCTTCTATGAGGTCGCCGATTTCAAAGTTGGAGAAATCTTCAAGCCCGACCCCGCACTCCATGCCTTCGGGAATTTCAGTTCGGTCTTCGGTGTAGTGGCGGAGCGATATGATGCGGGTAGTTGCCACAACTTGACCATTCCTTATGACTCGGCAGGGGGCGTTAAGCACCAAGCGACCAGATCGGACATAGCAACCAGCCACAATGCCGAAGCGGGTCTTGAAAGTGGCTTTGACTTCCGCAACGCCGAGGATTTCTTCCTTCCGGATTGGTTCAAGTAACCCGACAATCGCTTTCTTGACATCTTCGGTCAACTCGTAAATGATGCGGTAAAGCCGGACATCAACTTGTTCGTGCTGGAGTGCTCGTCTCCCCGAGGGGTCAACTCGGACATTGAAGCCCAAGATAACGGCGTTGGACGCAGCAGCCAACATGACATCGTTTTCCGAGACATCGCCCACACCTTTGTGGATTATGTTGATTTTCACCTCAGGATGCTCCAAGCGGCTAAGGGCGTAGGTGATGGCATCCACAGAACCTTGAACATCCGCCTTGACAATGAGGTTGAGTTCCTTAACTTTGCCAGCCTGCATTTGGGCGAAGAAGTCTTCCAAGGTGATCCGTCTGGTCGGTTGAAGTTGTCGGAGTCTTTGGAGTTCGGCACGCTGTTCGGCAATTTCTTTGGCAACTTTCCCGTCCTCAACGACCTCAAGTTTGTCACCGGCGTTGGGCAGTTCTTCTAAGCCCAAGATTGCGACGGGTTTGGATGGTGGCGCTTCCTTAACTTCGTTCCCTTTCCAATCGGTCATTAACCTGATGCGTCCATATGTTGTTCCAGCCACAACCCAGTCTCCCTTGCGCAGTGTTCCTTGCTTGACAATGACTGTCGCCACAGGTCCCCGTTTAGGGTCCATTTTGGCTTCCAGAATGTAACCCCAAGCAGGCGCTTCAGGGTCAGCTTTCAGTTCCATCAGATCGGCAACCAGCAATATCATCTCCAGCAACTCGTCAATCCCTTGACCTTTGAGGGCAGAGATTGGAACGCATATCGTCTCGCCACCCCATTCCTCCGGGACAAGACCAAGTTCTGAGAGTTGGACTTTCACCCTGTCAGGGTTTGCATCGGGGCGATCGATTTTGTTGATGGCGACGATGATGGGAACACCCGCAGCGCGAGCGTGGTTTATTGCTTCCACTGTTTGAGGCATTACGCCGTCATCAGCAGCCACAACCAAGACAACTATGTCGGTAACCATCGCTCCCCGCGCCCTCAGTGCTGTGAAAGCTTCGTGACCGGGAGTGTCAATGAAGACAATGGTTCGACCCTTCCAGTCAACTTCGTATGCGCCGATGTGCTGGGTTATCTGACCATACTCCCGTTCAGCGATGTTCGTCTTACGGATGTAGTCAAGAAGCGTGGTTTTCCCGTGATCCACATGTCCCATGACGGTGATCACGGGAGGACGAGGTCGGAGGCGTTCGGGTTTAACTTCAGGAGGCTTCTCTCCGACCTCTTCCTCAACGACGGTGCCAGCAGTTTCCTCTTCGGTCCCAACAGCGGCGGACTTTCCTCCCACGACAGCAACTTCAACTTCTGCAGTTTCTGCTTCCTCTTGCTTCCCTCCGTCCCGCTCAAACTGGAATTCGTAGCCCAACTCTTTAACCAACTTCACGATGACCTCCAAGTCGAGGGGTTGGTTAGGTGCAACGATGGTTCCCCACTTCATCAACTGGCTCATGATCGTCCCCAAATCCACTTTCAAACGCTCTGCGAGTTCTAAAGGCGGCAAAGCCCGGCGAGGCAAAACAACGACTTGCGGACCTATCACCTTTCCTGTCCGCTCCTGCACCAATTCCCGCACAGCCTCAGCAGTTGCCTCGTCGATAGTGCTTGAGTGGCTTTTGACATTCTCGCCAAGTTCCCTCAGCAACTCTATTAGTTCGGTGTTGGAAATGCCCAATTCTCTTGCGAGTTGATGGATGCGTATTTTCGCCAAACGGCATCACCTCGTTGAAGACCGGCTTTTTACCAAAGCCGGGAAAGATCGCCCGACATCCATGGCGTGTGACGCTTCAAATTGCTCAAAAGTTCGTTCAAAGTCAAAGGGTCAATCGGTCTCCTCAAGCCATATGACCAACCCTTCTTTTTCGTGGCAGCGATCAAGCAATCAGCCATAGGGCAGATGTATGCTCCCCTTCCACCCAACTTCTTCGCTTCATCAATGATGACGCGTCCGTCACGAAAAGTCGCAATTCGTATCAAATCCCGTTTCATCCTCAGTTGGCGGCAGCCGAGACACAATCGCTCGTTATTGTTCCCCTTCCGGCGCACTCTCTTGAACTTCACTTCCCTGAGCCTCCGACCCTGTCGCTACTGGCACAACTTCTTCGCTTTGTGAGTTCAGAGTCGAGTCCACGAAGGAAGAAGAGCCAACTGCATCCTCCTCAACTTGAGCGGGTTCTTCTGGAGCAGCCTCTTCGGCGACGGTCTCCTCTACCTCTGTGCCAAGTTGGTTGATAGTTCGGATGTCAATCCGCCAACCAGTCAATCTGGCAGCAAGGCTCACATTCCGCCCTTGTTTCCCGATTGCCAGCGATAGTTGATCTTCGCTCACAATGACGGTTGCGGTTCGTTCATCGTGGTTCATAATCACGGTTTCAACCTTTGCTGGACTGAGAGCGTTTGCCACAAATTCCGCTTCGTTGGGACTCCACGCTATTATGTCGACCCGCTCTCCCCTGAGTTCCTGAGTTATGTTGTTTATCCGCTTGCTCTGCTGACCGACGCAAGCGCCCACTGGGTCAACCGAAGGGTCTTTTGATGCCACTGCCACTTTCGAACGATAACCGGGGTCGCGGACTAAGGCTTTTATTTCCACAACTCCTTCGCGAATTTCGGGGACTTCCGCTTCCAACAGTTTGCGAAGCAATTCCTTGTGAGTCCTCGAGACGATGATAATGGGTTCTGTGCCACCAGTTGGCTTTCTGAGTTCAAAGATGTAAACGCGAATCCGCTCACCTTTCTGAAAACTCTCCGTCGGGACTTGCTCCCGGCGTGGAAGCAAAGCCTCTGCTCGGTCGAGGGTTAGGTAAATGTTGCCGTAGGAATCCCACCTTGCGACCTGTCCGACAACGACGGTGTTAACTCGGTCTTTGTAAAGTTCGTAAATTCGCCGCTGCTCTATTTCGCGGATCCGTTCCTGCATCCTTTGCCGAGCCAACTGCATTGCCGAACGGGAGAATTCGCTCAGAGGCAAATCAACTCGAACCCTCATTCCCACCTGGGCATTGGGGTCAATCTTCCTGGCTTCTTCCAAACTGATTTCCAAATGCGGGTTCGTCGGGTTTTCCACAACCGTCTTTTCCAAAGCGAGTTTCAACACCTTGTTCTCCAAATCCATGATGGCAACAACCCGAGGGCGAAACCGCTTTCTTTGCTGCTTTCCCATATTGCGCATGAACTGTTTCTCGTAGGCGTGGCGAATCCCATCACACATAGCCCCTAAGACTTCTTCCAGCGGCAATCCCTTCTCTTTCGCGATTTGTTGGACAAGGGCGACTAATTCGGCACTCATTTTCAAGCACCTCGCTTCACACAGGTCACAAAAGAAAAAGTGGGTGAGACGACCACCCACTTCCTTCGCTCCCTTTCGTCGAGCCACTTTTAGTTTAACCTTGTCATCTGCGGTTGGAAAGAGTCGCTTTGCCGCCGTCTCAAGTGAGACTTCAAAACACACCTTCGTGCCAATGACAAACCCATTGCCGCACGCTATAATTTCAAGCGACTGAAGGTCGGGGCGTAGCGCAGTTTGGTTAGCGCGCTGGCATGGGGGGCCAGAGGTCCCCGGTTCAAATCCGGGCGCCCCGACCATACCCTCGCCTCTTCCCCTCACTGTCATTTTTGCGGCAAACTCTTTTTGCGCGACTCCTGCTTTCGGAGGTGGAACCCTTGAGCGAGAGCGAACGGATTGCCGAACTTTACGCAAAACACATTAACCCTGGCTTGGCTCGGCTCATGAAGTTTGCGGGTGTGGACGGTGTTGAAGTTTTCGCTGAGGGAGTTTGGGTCTACGATGAGAAAGGCAATCGCTACTTGGATTTTCTTGCGGGTTTCGGCGCTTTGAATTTCGGGCACCGTCACCCGCGCATCCTTGAGGCTGTCAAAAGCCAACTTGACAAAATTCCACTTTCCAGCCGAGTGCTTTTCAATGCCTTGCAAGCGGAACTCGCATCAGAGTTAGCAGCCATAACTCCCGGCAAGTTACAGTTCTGCTTCTTCTGCCACAGCGGTGCGGAAGCGGTTGAGGCTTGCATTAAATTCGCCCGCTTGGCGACAGGTCGCCGAAAAATCGTTGCGATGAAAAATGCCTATCACGGCAAAACCTTGGGAGCACTGAGCGCATCGGGGCGCGAAATTTACCGTGAGCCTTTTGAACCCTTGCTCTCTTGGTTCGTTCATGTTCCTTTCGGAGACAAGGAAGCGCTTGCGCAAGCCGTTGACGAAGACACTGCCGCGGTCATCGTTGAACCCATACAAGGCGAAGGTGGGGTTATAGTCCCGCCAGAAGACTTTCTGCCTTTTGTCCGGAAAGTGTGCGACGATGTTGGGGCTCTACTCATTGTTGACGAAGTGCAAACGGGTTTAGGGCGGACGGGCAAAAACTTCGCCGTTGAGCACTGGGATGTTGAACCTGACCTTATGGCTCTTGCCAAGTCTTTGGGTGGCGGGGTCATACCTTTGGGCGCTGCTATCGGAACGCAAAAAGCCTTTGAGCCACTTTTTGACCGCCCACTACTCCACTCCTCGACTTTAGGAGGCAACCCTCTGGCATGCGCTGCTGGTCTGGCAGCGCTGAGGGTTTTGCGAGAGGAACGGCTCGCCGAACACGCCGCAGAAATGGGGAAGTTGCTCATGAATGGTTTGAACTCGCTGCGGGAACAATTTCCCGATTTGATCGCCGATGTGCGCGGCAAGGGTTTGCTCATCGGCGTTGAGTTCGCCAACGAAGATTTTGCGGCTCTGACAGCCGCAGGTTTGTTGCAACGGCGGGTGTTGACAGCATACACCCTTAACAACCCGCGAGTCATCAGGTTAGAGCCACCGCTGATCATTCAGCCCGAACACATTGACCAAGCCTTGGAAGCGTTCGCCGAAGCGTTGGCTCAAGTCCGCAACCTTGTCGCAGTTTTGACATGAACCCAAGAGGTGAAAAATGCTTTGAGAGGCGTGAGCATTATCGGTGCAACTGGCTCAATTGGACGGCAAACCCTTGAAATAATTGCCCACCACCCTGACAAACTTCGCGTGGTTGCTTTGGCTGCAGGTCGCGATGTTGACGCCTTATCTGAACTGGCTGCCCGCTGGCAACCGCGATTGGTCGCCCTCGCCGACCAAGATGCAGCGAAAGCGTGCTCCGGAAAATTCAATTGCCCTGTCTTGACAGGAATTGAAGGGTTCACCGAGATTGCCACTCACCCGGAAACGGATATCGTGGTTGTTGCCGTTCCAACGGCTAAAGCCCTTCTGCCTACCCTCTCAGCCTTAAAGGCAGGCAAGAGGGTTGCATTGGCAACGAAAGAGGTTCTCGTTTCGGGCGGTCACCTTGTCACCCAACAGTTACACCAAAGCGGCGAACTCCTTCCCATTGATAGCGAACACAGTGCCCTCTTTCAGTGCCTTCAAGGTGAGGATGTCTCTAAAGTTGACAAGTTGTTGCTGACCGCTTCTGGCGGTCCTTTCCGCACAAAGCCCATGGACGAACTGAAACGAGTTACCGTTGAGGAAGCACTTGCTCACCCAACTTGGCGGATGGGTGCGAAGGTGACAGTTGATTCGGCGACCTTGATGAACAAGGGGCTTGAGATAATTGAGGCTCGGTGGCTTTTCGGAGTCCCTGCAGAGCGGATAGAAGTCGTCATCCACCCTCAAAGCATCATCCATTCGCTCGTCGAGTTCGTTGACGGGTCCGTCAAAGCGCAACTCTCTTTGCCCGACATGAGGTTGCCCATTCAATATGCCCTACTCTACCCCGAACGACACCCGTGCCCGATTCAAAAGCTCGACTTGACAAAAATTGGGGTGCTGACCTTTGAGCCTCCCGACGAAGTTCGCTTCCCTTGTCTGCGCCTCGCCAAGTTGGCGGTGCAGGTTGGAGGGACTATGCCCGCTGTCTTGAACGCTGCCGATGAAATCGCCGTAAATGCTTTCCTTCAGCGGAAAATCGGTTTTATGGACATCCCCGCAATCATTGAGGCGGTCATGGAACGACATCGCCCAATTACAGAACCGGACCTGAACACAGTTTGGGAGGTTGACGAGTGGGCTCGCGCAATGGCACGGGAGTTGGTTCAAAAACTGGCGTGCAAGGCTTGAAATGTTTTGGCTTGGAAGCCGTCACGCAACTTCAACTTTCAACGGTTGTCCAAAAACTTGGCAAGCGAATTTCAGGAGGTGCCGCCAGTGTCCTGCGACTGGGCACGCAAGTTGATGGTTTTAGCAGACGGTTTGACAAAAGAGGAGCGGGTGGAATTGGAGAAGCATTTGAGCCAGTGTCCCCACTGCGCTGCTGAGTGGCGAAAGTGGCAGCGCCTCAGCGCCCTTTTGCGTCACTTGCCCAGTATCTCGTCAACACCTGAGGAACGAACTGAACTTTTGAAGCAACTGGCTCAAGTTCCTTCCGCACCTGAACTGGACTGCGCTACTGTCAGGAGCATGATTTGGCGCTGGATAGACGGCGACTTGACACCGCAAGAGCGTGCGGGTTTTGTCGTCCACTTAGCCAATTGCGACCGTTGCCAGTCAGCCCTTTGGCAAGCCGAACAAACGGTCCTGATGCTTCGCTCGCTTCCGAGACTGAAAGCGACAGCGGCGGAGAAAGGGGCTCTCAAGGCGCGCCTGAAGAGGATGAGCAAGCGACCAACTATTGTGCCTTTCGTTTGGCGAGTTGCTTTTCCCATCGCTGCGGCAGCAGTTTTAGTGTTGACCGTTTTCTCATACTGGCGACTTTCATCCTACAATCCAGCCACTGTTGCTGTTCGCCAACCGATGCCCCCTGCAACGCATATTGAGCCAAGCAAACGAGAGCCTGTTGCCCCGAAAATTGCTGCAAGCCCCTCGAAGCCCCGACAGCAACCTGTCCATCGCCAGCCAAGATACGCTTTGGCGCAACCGATTCAGCAAAAGCCTGAACAAATTCAAATGCTCACAAAGCAACAACCTCAAGCGCCCCACATAGCGGAGGCGAAAGTGAAGCCTGAAGCCAAAAAGTTAGCGGTTCCTGAACCTTCAGCAACCGTCAAGGTTGAGACTAAGCCTGTTCCTGAAGTGGGCACTTTAGAGCCGCTTGTCGCAGAGGAACCGAAGTTAGCAACTCCACCTGCAGTTACTGTGCCCCTTCCGCCTGAGCCTTCCGAGAGGGCTTTGAGCCCAGCAGTGCTAACTGGGCAATTGCCAGCAACCCAACTTGCCCAAACTATGCAAGAGTCTCCGGTTACAGCGCCTATCACTTCTGAGCCTCGCCGCTTGGTTGAATTGCCTCCGGTGACCATAGAGGGCGACATACCGCTTCAACCTCCGCGCGTAAAGTTGACTGTGGTTCCGCCGTCACAGAGGCTGTATCAAAAGTCTGGTGTCGCTTTGGTGACTGTGCCTCCTGAGAAGCGTCCCGTAAAGGCACCCGAAGAGCAAGCGCTTACCCCTGACCTCTCCATTCCTCTCGCCGCGGAACGATACCGCAGCCACACTGCTTCAATTCCTTTCTTCCGCTTCGGCATTTCGTGGTAGTTTGCGCTATACTTTGTGGTGGCGAAAGCGAGGTGATGCTGCCATGAGAGTGAACAACTTGGCGATTATGTTCGGGCTGGTGGCAGCCATCACCTCGTTTGTTTTTGCTCAAAGCGAAAGTTTCGCTCCGAAAGATTTGACAGCGAAGCCCAATGCGCCCAACCCAAATAGTTTCTCGGTCGCCCTTCCGTTTTCCAAATCGCTTTCTCTCAGCCTGTTCCGAGACTATTCGCCGCCTCCGCGCCGAAGTTTCCAGCAGCCCAAGTTCGTTGTCGGGCGCACCGTCGTTGGTGGGAGCACGCAATTGAGCGTGGGTGAATTCCAGTTCCGCTCCACTGTCTTGAGGAGCGGCGCGGTTGTGCCCCGTTCCTTCCCAGAAGACCCAAACGACACAGCAAACGCATTGACCTTGCTTGCACCGCCTTCGCCTGCCATGCGCTTCCGCTCGCCCTCAGCCTTCCGTGACGAGTGGGAGCGCTCGTCCTTTATTGTCTGGCAAGGCGAATTCTTCCACCAGAGTGTTGGCTATCAAAGCCGCGATGGTCGGTTCAAGACGACCCTTCACTACGCTGAAGCGGATTCCAAGTTCCAACCGGCAACGCCCGATTTTGCCCAGAAACTTGCTGCCGAAACGGGCTTGCAAATGCCCATTAACGCTGTCGCTGGAGTCCGAATCAGGCAAGGTGAAGCCGAATGGAAGCCTGACGATAAGACCACATTCCGAGCCTTCGCCAACACGACTACAGGGCAAAGAGGAGGCGTGGCAGAGACCCGCTCAATCCAGATTGGCAACTCTCACTTGACACTTCAGTGGGACAAAATCCGGGCTGAGGACATGCACAAAATCCCCGCACCTGCAGGAGCAGCACAGCAGCAAGTCATTCAACGGGCATTGACCCCTCAACAAGGTCAAAACCGCCAAGCACCTTTGCAGGTGGGCAACTGGCAACTTTGGCGCAACCTCAAGCAAGAGGGAGTGCAGGCTGCTTACCAGAACAAGGGTGTCCAACTGGCTTTTGAGCGGAGAGACATTTCCGGCTCTGGTGGCGCTGTTGGGAGGAACAACATCAGCATTGTGCTCGGCAAAGAACAGTTCGTGTGGCAAAAGCAGCGGGAGGATGTGGCGAAAGGCACAAACCCTGAAGCGCTGAAGGCTTTGGGGCTCGCAAGCCTTATCCCACGCATCGGTTGGCAAACGAGCCGAGAGAAATTGGCTTTGAAGTTCAGCGCAAAGGACGGGTTCAGCCGTGAGGAGTTCAGGCTCAGCAACGGCACAACCGAAATCACCCGCAACGCAACTCAACTTTCCTTGCTCAGCGGCAAGTTGACCTTCAGCGAGCGAAGCGAAGACACAGCCCGCGTTGACCCCAACTTCCTGAAAGCGGTTGGTCTTGAAAAGGATTTGCCCAAAATCGGTTGGTCTTACCGCGACCGAGAATTGAAGTGGCAATTGAGCGCAAAGGACAGCCTTGCACTGACCCGCTACCGATACGAGAGTGGCAAAACAGTCCTTGAACGGGCTGGGACACAACTAACCCTGCTCAGCGGTCGGTTGCAGTGGGAAGAAGAGAGGGAGCATCTGTCAAGCGGCGTTGACCCTAACTTCCTCAAAGCCATCGGTTGGGAAAAGGTTGCCCCGCGACTCGGTTGGTCGTCCCTTTGGCAAAAACTCACCTTGCAATTGACCCCGAAAGAGCGCTTGCTTTTCAGCCGTTCACGACACGAAAGCGGCGGGACAGCCATTGAGCGGAAAACATACGCCTTGAGCCTCTCTGGAGGAAAGTTCGCTTGGGAACGAACGGAAGACGAAGCCACACCGACCTTGAACGCTGAGCAGTTGAAAGCGCTGGGTCTGAACGAACTTGCAAGCCGAATTGGTTGGCGTGAGACGCAGGACAGGTTCACTTGGCAAATTTCGCCGAACATGAACCTCGTGCACACAAGGAGCAGCGCCGAAGCCTTGCCCGACGCACCTCAGCCCTTCCGAGAGAAGCAGAGCCACGAAACTGTTTTGACCCTTAACCCTGACCCGAAACGCAAGACGCCTCCTATGACTATCGTCTTCGGCGGCTGGACATTGCAGCCTAAAGACCCCAACCAGCCTGCGGTGACCGAGAAGCACCTGCGCTGGGACACAGCCCAACAATTGCCGCTCTTTGGTGGCATGCAACTTGTCATGCAACGCCACTTCACCGAAACGAAACAGGGCGACAAAGAGCACGATACCCGATTCGCCCGAACCGTCGTCCAAACGCCAGACAAAAAACCTGTCGTCTTCTTCATTGACAGGTCAGTTTACGAAGAGACTGGCAAAGAACAGCGCGAGACGGTGAACGCTCGCTTGACGATGAGGCTCTCGTCTGAATGGCAATTGACAACTCAATTGAACAAGCAGCCTCAAGGCAACGGCAGCGTCGAGACGAGGCAGCATGTCCTATCCTACCAACCACGCCCCGACATGGCAGTCACAATGCAACTGACGAAGACGGAGATGCCCAACGGTGACCGGCAACAAACCGACTTGACCGTCAAACTTGGCGATGACAAGAAGGGAACGCAGCAGTGGCAATTGTCACGCTTCTCAACGGATACCCCAGCCAAAACCGATGTCAAGGGCTTGAGGTTGAGTTGGACTTTGTCAGTGCCTAACAGGTTGAACTTGACCGCCCAACTCGGTCGCCTCAATCGGGAAGACGGAAGGGATGGCAGCGAGGAGAAGTTGACGGTTCAGTTACCGAGCAAAGACAAGGAAGGGCTTACTTGGCATTTCGGCTTTTGGAGGATAAGTCTGCTTGATGCCTCCCAACAGCAACAAACTGCAAAGCAACTCGTTCAATCCGCTCAAGCAGCCTCTCAACCTGTCCCGCAAGCGGGCACACCGCCCTTGACAATAATCTCGCCTCAAGCGGACAGTTACCGAACCGTCTGGGTTGTTGCCAGCAAACCCGACCTTCACTTCGGTGCCCAACTGGGGCAAGCGGAAAACGGTGAAAAGGAAGCCAGCGACCAACGCATCTACCTTGAGTTGCCTGCAACGAAATCCCGACCGTTTGCGGTCCGCTTCTCCTACTGGAAAGTTGAGCAATGGGGCGGAAAAGAGCGTGAGATTCCTATCTGGCGCTTGTCCATTCCCATCGGCAAGGGTAAGTTAGTGTGGGGCGCTGCAACCTTCCGCGACCAGCACGGCGAATTGCCGATGAGGGAATTCGCAATGGTCTTGCCCCTTGACAAGCACGGTTCGCAACTCGTGGTGACGAACTTGACCAACATGCCTCAAGGTTGGGCACAACAATGGCATCAGCAGGATTGGCTGAAGTTCACCGGAGGTTTGGCGCTTGCACCGCAGTTGCCTTTTGTCAGGCAACAAATTGCACCCTACAAACTCCACCAAGCGAACTTGACCCTTCGGTTGAGCAAAGAATGGAAACTCATTGGCGCATGGGAGGAACAGATTGGTGTCCCGAATACGCCCATCACTCACGATTGGCGTTTGGCTCTTGAGTGGACACCGACCAAGACTATCAAGTGGCAATTTGAGTGGGCGAAATTGAAGAATGACACTCCAAAGCCCGTTAGGGCTGAGTTGTTTGGCGTCAGTTACAACTACAGGCTCAGCGACGCGAAATACATCACTTTCAGCGTCCGCTGGCTTGAGAACCCCATTGCCCGCCCCAACTTCCGCAGTGACCGCTGGCTCGCAACCCTCAGCCTGAGCCAGCAATGGTAGCCTCCGACAGTGACCGCGCTTTTGTGGCTTAAGACTCCAAGATGTCCTGAACCATTTTCAGTGTTTCGTCGATTTGCTCGGGCTTTTCGAAGCCGATGATGAAGGCGTGGACGCATTTTTGCGACAAGACAAACCTGAGGCTTGCTTCCCTTTGAGACGGTTCGCGGAAAGTCCCCTCACCGAAAATTTTCATGCCGACGACCCCTTTACCCTTCTCCTGCATCGCCTTAAGTATCGGCACGACATCTTCGGGCATCCCGTCCATCTTTGCGCCAGTGTGGTTTATCCGAGCCAGTTGAACATCAACCCAGGGGGACTCCAGAGACGCCTTCAGGGCTGGGATGCTGTGGGATGAAGTTCCGTGAGCCTTGATGATGCCCTTTTGCTTCAACTCCTCCAAATCGTCCATCATCCGCCGCAATTCATCCGTCCACCTGCCACTCATCGTGCAGTGAAGCAAAACGATGTCGATGTAGTCGGTGTCAAGTTCCTTGCGGAACCGCTCAACAGCAGCTTTTGCATCAGTGACGACCTCAGGCAGCCCTTGCGGCATGAACCAGATTTTCGTCTGAATGACGAACTTTTCTCTTGGGATGCCTTTGAGGGCGTCGCGCAGGAAAGTGTGAGTGCCGTAAAGGTCAGCGGTGTCAAAGAAGTTGATGCCGCGCTCGTAAGCGTGCTTGACAAGCCTCTCAAATGCGGGATATCCCATCCGAGTGTGATTGGATTGCCTCATCCATCCTCTCATCCCCGTGCCCAACCCCACAAGCGAGACTTTGATTCCCGTCTTACCCAGCACGACTTGCGGGATTGGAGAAGAAGTTTGCCCATCAAACGCTTGGGCTTTCCCAAGCAGTGTCGTTCCGACCCCGATTGACGCCACTTGCTTCAAAAACTCGCGCCTTTTCAAATCAGCCATCTCCGTTCCCTCCTTCCGCTGAATTTCCGAAACAGTTTGCACGCTGAAAAATTAAGACGCGCAAGACAGCAGCGTGACATTGGGCACTTCTGTGTTGCAGTGTTTACAGAACAACCATGCAAGAGTATGAACCTCCGATGCTCGTTATTTAGCGGCAGGGCTTGAGAATGGGCAAGTTGTCATTTGGGCAAGGGGGCAGTGAACCTGTAAGTGCCGCTGACAACTTCAAAGACAGCATAGCCATTTTCCATGCCCACGAAACGAACGCCTTCCGATTGAGCGGCAGGTTTGCCGCTTTCATTCACGCTTTCAGCGTTTTTCGCTGGGACATAAACCAACGCAGTCGTGTTGGCAGGGATGGTGACATTCAGGTGCAATTGCTCGCCGTCTTTCCGCCATTCAACAGCGATGAGCCCTCGCACCGACCGATAACTTGCCTTCACAAAATCCAATCCGTCCAAATGCGGCTTGATGCGGATGCGCTTGAAGCCGGGTTCAAGTTCTTCTATGCCGGCAACGAACCTGAAGAGCCACTCACCTACACACCCGAAAGCGTAGTGGTTGAAGGAGTTCATGCCCGGCTCATGGATACTGCCATCGGGTTGGATGCTGTTCCACCGCTCCCAAATTGTTGTAGCGCCCATCCGAACCATGTAGAGCCATGACGGGTAAGTTTCCTGCAAAAGCAACCGATAAGCCACATCGCTTCGTCCGAAGTTACTGAGCACTAACATCAAGTGCTTCGTTCCCACAAAACCTGTTGCCAAGTGCCAGCCACGCTTTTCAATGTCGGCGACGAGATATTCCAACGCCTTTGGCTTCAATTCGTCCGGCAACAAATCAATGTCAAGCGCAAGAGCGTAGCAAGTCTGGGTGTCTCCCTTGATGCGTCCATCGGGTTGGACATAGGCTTTGATGAATGCCTCTCGGATTTTGGCGAACAGTTGCCGATAATGCTCCGCATCTTCTTTGCGACCGATGGCATCAGCCATCTCAGCCATCAACTTGACGACATAGGCGAAATAGGCTGTGGCAAGGACATCTTTCGGCGTTGCGGGTCCGGCGGGAACCCAATCGCCGTAACCGATGTCTGGTCTCAAGTAGTCTTTGCTGTTGCGAACGAGAAAGTCAATGTAGCGGCGCATGTTCTCGTAGTGGCGGGTGATGAATTGTTTGTCACCGGTCATGCGCCAAAGGATGTGAGGGATGATAATGCCTGCATCGCCCCAAGCGGGTGTGCCGAAACCTGCCCCCGTCGCAGGAGCGACATCGGGATAAGCGCCGTCCTCTCGTTGACTGTCATTGAGGTCAATCAGCCACTTGTTCATGAAAGCGCTAATATCGGCAAGGTAAGCAGCGGTTCGCGCAAAGATTTGGGCATCGCCCGTCCAACCTTGTCGCTCATCCCGCTGCGGGCAATCGGTCGGAACTTCAAAGTAGTTGCCCCTCAGCCCCCATCGGATGTTTTCCACCAGTCGGTTGACCAGCGGGTGCGAGCACTCAAACTCGCCAACCATCGGCACATCGGAATGCAACACGATGCCCGTAATAGCATCCAGCGACGGCGTGCCAGGATAGCCCGTCACTTCAACATAGCGGAAACCGTGATAAGTGAAGCGTGGCTCCCAGACTTCTTCGTCTCCGCCCTTGCAGATGTAAGTGTCCGTCGCACGAGCGCCGCGCAGGTTGGCTGTGTGCAAAGTGCCATCAGGCTCCAAAACCTCACCGTAGCGCAAGACGATTTTCGTGCCGGGCGAAGCATTGCGGACTTTCAACCTCACGACACCAACCATGTTCTGCCCCAAGTCAAAGATGTAAACTCCGGGCTTGACTTCCCTCACAGTTTTTGCGGGCAACTCCATCACTTTGCGAATCGGCGGACCAGGATGCCAAGTCAGTCGCCATTTCCCTTGTCCCGTGTCCCCTGTCCCTTGTCCCGTTACAACGGGCTTCCAATCGCTATCGTCGTAATCGGGCGTATCCCAACCGACCAATTCACGGCGGGCGTCATAAGTCTCGCCCATGTAATTGTCAGCCTCCAAAATCGGACCATAGTTCGCCTTCCATGTTTCGTCCGTGACAACGATTTGACGGGAGCCGTCGGCGAAATCAATGTGTAACTGAAGCAAAACCCTCGGTTCGCCCCCGAACTTATTGCGTTGCCCCCATCCGCCTTGATAGCCAGAATACCACTCGTCATGCAAAATAACGCCGAGAGCGTTTTTGCTTTGGCGCAAAAGGTTCGTCACTTCGTAAGTGCGATAGTAAACCCGCTTTCGGAAATCCGACCAACCGGGCACGAAGTAATCGTCGGTCACCCGCTGACCGTTCAGGCGCAACTCGCAAGTGCCCAAGGCTGCCACATAAAGCATCGCCCGCTGGATGGGCTTTTGGACGGTAAAGGTTTTCCGCAGAAAAGGCAGGGGCGGGACATAAACGGTTTGCGGACTAACTGAACCCCAAGGAGGCACGCCAAAGTTGCCAACCTCGCGGGCATCTTGCCAACCGCTGTCATCAAAGTCAGGTTGCTGCCAATTGGGTTGCTCGCTTTGCGCCCACTTCCATTGGCGGTCGGTGATGATGACAATTGGGTCGCCACTTTCAAACTCAACGACGAGTTTGCCCAGCAAGCCAGCGGGTCCGCCTTCGTTGGTGACGGCGACTGCCAGCACATTGATGCCCGGACGCAAGTGCGCTGCTACATCAGCCATTTGTGGGCGCTGCCAAGCAAATTCCTTTCCGTCGCTACGGGCGACTTCTGTTCCGTTGACGAAAAGCACGAACTGGTTGTCAGCGGTCATCAAGATGCGGGCGCGGGTGATTTTGCGGTCCGATGGGAGCGAAAAAGTGCGGCGGAAGTAGCGGGTGCCGGCAGGTGCTTGTTGGCGTGGTTGCCCTTCCGTCGTCCAAATCCATCGGCAACCTGTAAAGTGAAGCAGTCGCTCCTCCCAAGGGGCAGGCTCATCATAGCCAATCCATTTGCCCTTCCAATCGGAAGGTTCCAGCAGCCCCATCGTCCAACGAGCAGGTTCGCTCCACTCAGACGGGTTGCCGTCTTTGTCCCAGACCCGAACTTTCCACCAGCATTCCATTTCGGACCGCAACGGCTTGCCCGCGTAAACGACGAGCGTGTCGTCGGAGTTCACTTTGCCCGTGTCCCAAAGGTCACCGATATCTTTGTCAAGGTTCTCGCGGGACGAGGCGACGAGGATTTGATAAGCGGTTTGGCGCTGTCCTCGTTCGTCCGGGTTTGTCGCTTCCACGACCCAACTGAGCCGGGGTTGGGGCACATCGATGCCCAACGGGTTGACACGATACTCGCACCTTAAACTCGTCACTCTCAACCCAGCCATCGCGATCCCTCCTGTCATCAGCAGACTCACCACCAAACTCCAAACCTTCACCGCACATCACCGCCAAACGGTCAAGGTCGCTTTACGCCGCGCACGCTAATGATTCGTTGGTTCCGCTTCAAAGTTTGTCACGGTAAAAGTTTTGCTGCACAATTCACACAGCCGCGTTAGTGTGATTGAGCGCGATAGGCACGGTTACTTCAAAGGAGCGTGAGCGAGATGCGAATCATCGTCGCGGTGACTGGTGCAAGCGGAGCCCTTTACGCTCAACGACTGTTGCAAGTTTTGGCTCAAAGCGAGCAAGTGAGGGAAATTGCTTTCATAATGTCGGAACAGGGGCGAATGCTTTTTGCCCACGAATTGGGTGTCAACCTGAGTTTGCGCCGTCCAGATTTAAGCCTTTTGGGGATAAACACGACCAAAGTCGTCCCTTTCCACCCTAAGGACTTGACAGCGCCTCCAGCCAGCGGCTCAGCACGATACGATGCGATGGTCATCATCCCTTGCAGTGCCCACACTTTGGCGAAAGTCGCGCATGGTCTCGCAGATGATTTGATTGGACGGGCAGCACAAGTGATGTTGAAAGAGCGGCGAAAACTGATACTTGTCACCCGTGAAACGCCGTTAAGTGTCATAACTTTGCGGAACATGTTAGTTGCAGCGGAGGCAGGCGCAATTATCGTGGATGCCAACCCCGGCTTTTACCACCTCCCAACGACTGTGCAGGAGTTGGTTGATTTCATCGTTCAAAGGGTTTGCGATCATTTGGGAGTCACCGTTGAACTTGTCCCCCGTTGGGAATTGCCGCCCAAGTGGTTTGTGCGACAGGCTTAGTCAGTTGTGGGCTACAATTTTGTTGGCAATCCGAACGAAAGCAAAAGGAGGGCGTCTTATGCCTGAACGAATTTTCATCGGAGTGGCTTGGCCTTACGCTAACGGACCTTTGCACTTGGGACACATCGCTGGCGCATATTTGCCCGCAGACATCTTTGCCCGATACCACAGGATGAAGGGAAACGAAGTGGTGATGGTCTCGGGTTCGGATACACACGGAGCGCCCATCACTTTGCAAGCCGACAAAGAAGGCGTTTCGCCAAGAGAACTTTTCGAGCGCTACCACAAACTTTTCCTGCAAGTTTGGCAACAGTTCGGCATCTCCTTCGACCTTTACACCCACACCGACACCGAAAACCATCACCGCATCTCGCAGCAGATGTTTTTGCGGTTGAAGGATAAGGGTTATTTGCTGGTGCAAAAGCAACTGCAGATGTATTCGGAAGCGTCGCAACGCTTCCTGCCCGACCGCTATGTCATTGGCACTTGCCCCCACTGCGGTTACGAACGGGCGCGGGGTGACCAATGCGAAAAGTGTGGTGCACTGTTAGAGCCAACCCAGTTGCTCAACCCTAAAAGTTTGCTTGACGGGACGACACCAGTGCTAAGGGAGACCGAGCACTTTTTCCTCAATTTGCCAGCCTTTGAGGAACGGCTCAAAGCATATGTCGCCGAACATGAAAACATTTGGCGACCGAATGTTTATCGGTTCACCCGAAACTACCTTGAGCAAGGACTTCAACCCCGACCAATCACCCGCGACTTAGACTGGGGCATCCCTGTGCCTGTGGAAGGCTTTGAGGGCAAGGTGCTTTATGTCTGGTTTGAAGCCGTCATCGGCTACCTTTCGGCGACCATTGAGTGGGCGCAATTGAAACGGGACGAGGGGCGAGGGACGGGGGACGAGTGGAAGGCGTTCTGGTATGACCAAGCCACCCGCAGTTACTACTTCATCGGCAAGGACAACATTCCCTTTCACACGCTCATCTGGCCTGCTGAGTTGATGGGGGTAGAGAGGTTGGACGATTCCGACGGTGATGTCAAGTTTGTCTTGCCTTACGATGTGCCAGCCAACGAGTTTCTGAACTTGGAAGGCGATAAGTTCTCAACTTCCCGCAACTGGGCAGTTTGGGCTCACGATGTCGTCGCCCGCTACAATCCCGACACCTTCCGCTATCACCTGACCGCCATTGCTCCCGAAACAGCGGACACTGAATTCACTTGGTCGGATTTCGTTAGGCGCAACAACGACGAATTGGTCGGTTGGTGGGGCAACTTGGTGCATCGGGTGCTCACCTTCACTGCCCGCAACTTTGACGGTCAAGTCCCGCAACCTTCTACGCTGACGGACCGAGATCGGGAAGTGTTGCAAAAGGCAGAAGAGATGTTAGCGACCGTTGACAGTTTGCTGAGCACCTGTCGCTTCCGGCGGGCACTGGCGGAAGCAATGGAATTTGTGCGGGCGCTTAACCGTTACTGGGACGAGCAGCAGCCTTGGCAAACCATCAAAAGCGATCGGGAGCGGACAGGGACTGTTTGCTATGTGGCGTTGCGTGCCATTGACACTTTGAAAATCGCCCTTGCTCCTTTCCTGCCCTTCACCTGCGAGCGGTTGCATCACATGCTCGGCTACGACGGACAACTGGTCGGCGAGTTTGAGGTGCGGGAAATTCGGGAGACGGAGCGGACGCACTTGGCGCTGCTTTACAAGCCCGAAAGCGTTCCTTTACGCTGGCAACCCAGCCAATTGCCTCCCGGACAAAAGTTACGCGACATCGCTCCTTTGTTCGCCAAACTGGACGAAAAAGTTGCTGAGGAAGAAAGAGCGAAGTTGGGCAAACCGACAAGTTATTGACGCGTGTGGCTCACCAAGCCCAGACTTTGCTCAGTTCTGCCTGCATTCGGCAGAGGCGGGCAAAGACTCCGTCCTTTTCCATCAACTCTTCGGGCGTCCCTTGTTCGACCAATTCGCCTTTGTCAAGGACGAGAAGCCTGCGAGCATTTTGGAGCGTGGAGAAACGATGAGCGATCGCGATGGTGGTGCGGTTTCTGACCAAGTTGTCTATTGCCTCCCGAATTTTCGCTTCTGTCTCAGTGTCAACATTTGATGTCGCTTCGTCAAAAATTAGGACAGCAGGGTCTTTGAGAATGGCACGGGCGATAGCAATCCGCTGACGCTCACCGCCAGAAAGCCTGCCGCCTCGTTCGCCAATGTAAGTGTCATAAGCGTCAAGTTGCTTGAGGATAAACTCATGAGCGTTGGCTATCTTGGCTGCAGCGATAATCTCTTCAAGTTCGGCATCTGGTTTCCCGTAAGCGATGTTTTCAGCGATTGTGCCGTTGAACAAGTAGGTTTCCTGAAGGACGACCCCGATGTGTTTCCGCAAGGAAGCCAGTTTGATTTTCCGAAGGTCAACCCCGTCAAGAAGGATGCAACCCTCTTGCGGGTCATAGAAACGAAGAAGTAGGCTGATAAGCGTTGACTTGCCTGCCCCGGTCGGTCCGACCAAACCAATCATTTCGCCCGGCTGAACTTCAAAAGAGACATTCTTGAGCGCCTTGTTGATGCCGTCGTAACTAAAACTGACATTTTCAAACACGATGTGACCCTTCACTTCATCAAGTTCAATCGCGTCGGGTGCGTCTTGAATTTCAGGTTGAGTATCCAAAATTTCAAACACTCGTTCCGCAGCAGTGGCAGCCCGTTGCAGGCGATGGGTGAAGCGAGTCAGGTTTTGAATTGGAGCGTAAAAGCGCCACAAGTAGCCGATGAAAGCCATCATGCTTCCTAAACTCAAATCGCCCTTGATGACCAAGTAGCCACCGTAGCCCCAAACGACCAGAAAACCGATGCTCGTTGTGAAACCAACCGACGGGAAGAAAACCGTCCACAATCGCGCTGCCCTCATTGTGGCTCTAAAGTGACTGTCAAGGGCGTCGCTGAACCGTCGGACCTCATACCGCTCTTGCCCAAACGCCTTGACCACCCTCGCACCGGGAATAGTGTCGGCGAGAATCGCGTGAATTCGTGCGAACCGCCGCCAAACCATGTGCCAAAGCCTGCGGACCCTCTGGCTAAAGCGATTAGCCAGCCAGATGAGGATAGGGACTGGAAGCAAAGTCGCCAACGCCAATTTCCAGTGCATCGTGAACATGACGATGCCGACAAACAACAGCATGAAGATGTCGCGCAGTATGTCCTGCAACCCTTCTGTCAGGAAGTCTTGAAGTTGCCCAGTATCGTTAGCGACCCGCGAAACAAGTCTTCCCGTTTGCTCTTGGTCAAAGAACCTGAGTGAGAGCAGGTGCAGGTGCTCATAAAGGCGGCGGCGAATGTCCATGACAATCCTTTCGCCCAACCAAGCCATCAGGTAACTTCGTCCGCCCGAAAGCGCTGCTCCGAGAAAGTTCAGACCCAATACGGCAGCAACAACCACGATGAGGTTGTGGAAGTTCTTTTTGAGCAACGCTTCGTCAACGGTGAAGCGCATAAGGAGCGGTTGAACGAGGTCGGTCAGTTGGATGAGCACCAAAAGAACAAATCCACCAACTGCAGCAAGCCAATAGGGCTTGACGAAGGTGAGCATCCGCTTGAGAACCTTCGTCTTCTGCAAGCAGAACGGGCAAACATCCGTCCATGGCGGGAGCGGTTGGTTACATTTTGGGCAGCGCCCTCTTCTGCCCGACAAAAAACCGGGGCGACGAATTGTCGGCTCAGGTTCTTCCAATCGCAGTTCGGGCAAACCCTGAGTTTTGTATCGCTGAAACGCTTGGGCTAAACGCTCAAACTCCATCCGCTTGCTGTGGGTGAACCGAGCGACGGGAATCCTTCTCCCGTTGACACGGGCATAAAGGTAGGCGTTGCCGACATAAGCCTCAACTTTTAGGTCATCTAACTCGGTGAACAAAATTTCCTGCCCCTCGCCGTTTGGGCTTAAGACGATGAGGCGGAAAGGGGTGACGGCGACCCATGAATCGTCGAATTGTCCGTCAAGGGTCAAGTCAGCGCGCAAGACTGTGAGAAGAGGCTCACCATTAAGGCGTTCTTCCAACTCTTGCCGAACTTCGTCAGGCACCTCCGCTAAAAGGTCGCGGTTTGCCTGACTTTCGGAACTCATCCGATGACACCTCGCTTTCGCCAAAGAAAAGTTTGTCCCTAAAACCTAAGACGCAAACCTTTTCGCTTGGCTTAAAATTAGCGCAAGCGCCTTTGAAACGCTATCGGGTTTTAAGGCAAACCTAATACACTATCGGTTTTGAATTGCGAACGGTTGATGACAGGTGGCACAAGGAAGTGCTTTGAGGCTTTCAGAACCGGTTACCGAGGTGATGAGGCGATGAAGTTGGGCATAACACTGCGGAAACTTGACGAGAAGTTAGTCACCCGTTTTGATTTGGTTTTGTTTCCCGTCCGTCAAGTGACGGGACAGACGAGACCGGCGAACGCTAACGAGAAAGTTCGCCCGGTCATTTCCTGCTTCGGTCACACACCTATCGCATCTAAGTTTCCAAATTGGGTCGCAGTATCCGAGGACGGATTGCTAGCCTTACCGGGCAAGCGTAACTTGCGCGATGGTTTCGCTTGGGGTTGGATTTGCCCAAATGTCGATGAATACCGCAATGAGTTGCTTCAGTTCGTGAAACAGGCTGCGAGAGAAAACTGGGATGGGCTTCACCTTGACTCTGTTCAGTTCCCCGAAGCCAATTACTGTCACTGCCACCGTTGCAAGGCTAAGTTCGCGCAAAGTGGCATCAGCGATTGGCACGAATGGCGAGTTTCCGTCATAACTGACTGGGTTGCGACCGTCGCAAAAGAAGCAGGTAAGCATCTCTCGTTGACAATCCATCCTGACCCCTACTTCCTTCGGGAACGGTTCGGGATTGACCTGAACTCGCTGAAACCTTACTTGGAATGGTGCATGGTCCCGCTCTACTGCCTGACCTACGACCTCACTTATTGGCTTGACACTCTCATCTACGCTTTTGTTCGCCTGTCACCTGTCCCAGTATTTGTGGAACTTTACGCCGTTGAGCCACCAGCGGTTGGTGTGCTGAAGGCGTTAGCGACCGTTAGCAAGTTCCCAGTTGCTGGGGTCATCTTTTACGACCCCTATGGCAAGAAGGTGAGCGAACTCGCTAAGATTTTGCGAGAGGACAAAAATGTGCGGGAACTCGTCGCATCGCATCCCAACCGAAACTTTCGCGAACTCGCCGAAAGAATTGCTGAATGGCGGTGAAAAGGCATGAAGGTTGGGGTCATCGGCGTTGATGTCGGCGGAACGAAAATGACCGCAGCGTTGGCTAACCGTGATGGGAAAATTGTCAAGTTGCTGAGGATACAGACAAGACGGGAAGAAGGGGCTGAGGGTGGCTTCAAAGCCATTTGCGAGATGGTGAAGTCTTTGCTTGATGAGGCGCAAACTCAAGGGCTAAGCGTTGGAAAGATTGGGGTCGGGTTCGGCGGTCCCGTTGACTTTGAACGCGGCACGGTCTATTTGTCGCATCATGTTCCGGGCTGGGAGAACTTTCCCTTGAAGGCAGAACTTGAACGCTCCTTCGGTGTTCCCGTAACCGTTGACAATGATGCTAATGCAGGGACGCTTGGGGAGTGGATGTTTGGCGCAGGCAAGGGCGTGAATGACTTGCTTTATGTCAACATCGGGACGGGAATCGGTGGCGGGATTGTCAGTGGCGGAAAACTGGTTCGCGGTTGGAGGAATTTGGCAGGTGAAATCGGGCACATGACAGTCAAGCCCGACGGTCCCACATGCACTTGTGGCAGGAAGGGCTGTCTTGAAGCGTTAGCGTCGGGAAGCGCCATCGGTCGTGAAGGGACGGAACGGCTCGGGAGACCTGTAAGGAGCGAGGAAGTCTTCCAACTCGCCGAGCAAGGTGACCCTATCGCAAAGCAAATTCTTGCCGAAGCAGTTGATGCTTTGGCATTCGCAATAGGCGCTGCAGCCAATTTGTTCAACCCAAAGAAAGTCATCTTAGGAGGTGGGGTTGCCGAAGCGCCTGAGCATTTGCTGATTGAACCTTTGCGGGAGCGTTTGGTGCGCTACACTTTGCCTCAGGTTTACGAAGGCTTGGAAGTTGTCCGAGCCCAACTTGGCTACGACGCCGGCATAGTGGGCGCAATCGCCTTGGCACTTATGCCAGAAGGCGGATCGGAAAGGAGGTAAGGACTATGGTTGACTTGACCGAACGGGTTGGGTTGCCTGTCAAACTCGTGCCAGCGGATGAGGGTTGGCAGTTGGAGATTGGGGAGGGAGTTTTGCACGAAAAACCAGCCGTCAGGCTGGTCAGCGATTTGAAACCCGTGATGAAAAACCCGAACGCCAACACGCCTCGTTGGCTCTATTGGATGTATCGCGATGTCAGGCTTCCTGAACACGAGGCTCAAATTGCTGCAAGTGGTCTGCGCTACGACTTGACAGTCTTTAATCCCGGTGTCCTTTGCGTTGACGGCAAAGCGAAAGATGGGGATGAGTGGAACAAGGCTGCAGGTCACTATCACCCTTACGCCCGTTCGGGCGTTACTTTCCCTGAAGTCTACGAGGTCGTCTACGGGCGCGGGATGTTCCTTTTGCAGTTCGTCGAAGATGTCTTTGCCATCCCGCCGAAAGTGACTCGGTTTGTCATCTTGGAAGTCCAAGCGGGTGATTTGGTCGTCATCCCACCCAATTGCGCCCACATCGCTGTCATCCCCGGCAACGAGCCAATGGTGACATCGAACTGGGTGGCGAGAGCCTTTGACTCCCAATACACGCCGATAAGGTTGATGAGGGGCGCTGCTTACTACATTGTCAAGGATGGGGACGGCTACGCGTGGGAACGAAACCCGACTTATCCCGACGCGCCTCAACCGGAAATTGCCAAAGGCTCAGATTGGGAGAAACGAGGGCTTCCAACAGGCATACCAGCATACAAGGCTTTCTTTGAAGACCCGAAAGCCTTTGAGTTCTTGGTGCGACCTTAAAATTCGGACGGGGTGAAGGCGTGACCTGTTTTTAGCAGCCGGGAGGTCGGTAGGGTTTCGCTTACGCCTTCACCCCACTTTCTCTTCAAGGCAACGAACCCGCAACTAAGGCTTGATATTCAGCGAGTTCGCGCTGCCATTCAGGCAACCTGAGCGCCCATCGGTTGTTGGGTCGGTAAATCGTGCTCGCTATGTTGACAACTTGCTCCCATGCCTTAACAGATTTCGTGAGGTGAAGCAAGCATTCTTGCCCTGCTGCTCGGTTTCCTTCCTCAAACTTACCCCAAGCGAGTGCAGCGTCAATTTTGTTGGCGTAAAACTGACCGAGCCAAGAATTCAGCAGAGCCAACCGCTTCGCTGCTTTCCAGTCAGATGCTGCGGGTTCGAGCAATTGAGCAGCCAGCGCCCAAACTGAACTTGCACGCTGTTCCAGCCTGCGGGCAATTTCGTCGGCAGTCAAAGTTGTCCTGTCGTCGGGTCGCCTCACAAGTTTCAGCGTCTCAGGGACACTCAGGACCGTGAATCCCCAAGAACTGTCAATAGGTCGTGCGATGAAGAAACTTTTGAGCGAGGCACCATACTGCGGTTGAGGGGAAACACCCAACCACGAAATTTCAGCCACGATGCGACTTGCCTCTCGGAATAGGACAAGCCATTTGTCCGCCTGATGACCTTGCTTTGCCCACCTGCTTACCCATATCGCTTCGCCATCGGCGTTGGGGTTTTTGAAGGCTTGAGCGAAGGCAGCGATAGCCCATGTGGGCGGAACGGATGCTACACTCAACCAAAGCCCACCTAAACCAGCATCAGCAACCGACCTTACGATTTGGTGAGCCCAAGCAGGGTCAAACCAAAAGACCTCACGATATGCCTCGTCAAGTCCAACGACCAGTAACAACTTCTCACGGTTGCGCCTGAATTGGAGCACTGTTGACGGAATGTTAGGGGCAACCAATTGAAACCTAAGTCCAGCGACTCTGCCCTGCGCAATTTGGTCAGCAACGAAGTTGGGATCGTTTGCGACCGTAATGAAGTTGCCTTGAGCGGGAACATCAGTTGCCACTTGACCACCTTGTTGCAACCAAGTTTGAAGGACAGGGCTCAGCACTTTCGCCCAAACCACAACTTTGACGCCGTAATCGGGAGCCATTTGCTTCAAGAGGTTCAAAACCCTGCTCAGGCTGGCTTCGTTCCCGTTGCACTTGATGACTAAAGTGTTGAACCGCCACCAAGCCAATTCTTTCAAGCGTTCACGCAGCAAGTTTCTCAAAGCCTCTTGTGAACGCGGGGTTCTCGTTAGCCACTCTGGGTTCTCAACGACCAACCCTCGTTCAGCCAAAGGCGGTGACCAACGCCACTGGGCAGGGACAGGTTCGCGCCATTGCAACCTTTCAGCCAAATCCAACAACCCATAAAGCCAACCGACATTTGTTTTGGCTTCAACAGTGACTTGGTTGTTTGGCTCTACAGTCACGGCATAACTTTCGCCTCTGAGGCTTGGGGCAACTCCTCTCGTCAAGTTTATCTGCCACCGAGGTCGGTAGGTTGCCACTAATGCTTGTGCCCAACGAAGTGCCTCATTTTCGGGAAAGGTTACAGCCGCAGGCTTCGCTTGAGGCAAATGGGAAGAACTTGGAAGTTGAGGCAATGGAGTGGGTGGTAAAGGCGCGGGGAGTGAAGTGAATGTCCCTTTCCCAGAAGCAGGAGCGACCATTGGAGTGGCAGCATAGGATGGTGGCGGCAAAGAAGGAGTGACTATCGCTGGTGGGCTTATGGGCGAAACTGTTTGTGGAGGCGGGAAAGCAGGAGGCACTGTAGGGGTGACTGTCGGTGCCCTCCCAGTCTCAGAAACAGGTTGCTGTTGAGGCGGTGAAGCCATGTAAAGGGCTGCGCCCACTATCAAAAGCAAAAGGACAAGCCCAACACCGAATAATGCCAACGCCGTTTCGCGTTGCACAGCCAATCACCTGCCCCGTCCGGTCTTTTGAAGCCCGTTTCTATGATGCCACAATCGCGACTCTTTTCAAAATCCTGCCGTCTCGGTGCAAAGATGGATGAAGGCGAATCTGAATGGCAAAGTTTATAGGGCGTCCGCAAACATTTTGAAACTCGGCAAGGGGGTGACAGGAATGCAGTGGTGGTGTGCTGTCGTCTTGGCTGTAGCGTTGGTTTTGGGCGCAAGCATCGCATCAACTTATGCGGGTCAATCCGCTACTTTGTCAACCCCGTATGCTCGTTGGAAATTTGGTCCGCCAAAAGACCCAAACTTCTTTCCCATCGCCGTGTGGCTTCAGAACCCCCGAAACGCCAAACGCTTCAAGGAAGCAGGCATCAACTTGTATGTCGGCTTGTGGAAAGGTCCGACGGAAGAGCAATTGGAGTTGCTCAGGGAAGCGGAAATGCCCGTCATCTGCGAGCAAAATGAGGTTGGTTTGAAACATCGCAACGACCCAATCATCGTCGGTTGGATGCACCAAGATGAACCTGACAACGCACAACTCGTTGGCGAAGACCCTGCGACGGGACGAAAAATTTACGGCGGTCCTGTCCCGCCACGAGAAATTGTGGAGCGATACAAACGGATGAAAGCCAACGACCCCGACCGACCCGTGCTGCTCAACTTGGGGCAAGGAGTCGCCAACGACCTTTGGAAAGGGCGAGGTGTCGGGGCGCACCCAGACGACTACTTCACTTATGTCAAGGGTTGCGATATCGTCTCGTTTGATGTCTATCCCGTCGCTGGGCTCAATGACGAGAATTTGCTCTGGTATGTTACGAAGGGAGTCGCAAGGCTCGTCTTTTGGGTCAACTGGAACAAGTCCACCGACGGCGAAAAAATTGTCTGGCACTGCGTTGAGTGCACCCGCATCAGTAACCTTGAAAGGAAACCAATGCCTCACCATGTCCGAGCAGAAGTCTGGATGGGAATCGTTCATGACTCGCAAGGTCTGATTTACTTCGTCCACCAGTTCCAGCCGAAATTCATTGAAGCGGCTCTGCTGGAAGACCCAGAAATGCTCGCCACTGTCACTCAAATCAACCGCCAAATTCACAAACTCGCTCCCGTCCTCAATAGCCCGACAGTTCCCGACGGTGCCGAGGTCACTTCCACCAACCCTGAAGTGCCAGTGCACATAATGGTCAAGCACTACGGTGGCAATGTTTACATCTTCGCCGTAGGGATGCGCAATGCCCCGACAAAGGCAATCTTCCGCGTGAATGGTCTGAGCGGAAAAGCGGTGGCGGAAGTCATTGACGAGAGCCGGAGAATTCCCGTTATCAACGGTCGCTTTGAGGACGACTTTAAGCCCTACGATGTCCACATTTACTGCATCAAACGCCCGTGAGTTTCACAATGCATCGCAGGAATCCTGAACAAAGGAGTGAGCGGGGATGGTGTTTCACTTCCGCCCTCAAGGCAGGTGGATTGGCGATTTGATTCCGTTCTTTTGGCGTGGGGAGTATCACCTGTTTTACCTGCCGCGAGCGCCTGAGGGGGGACATTGCTGGGG
>Ga0080004_1158509_pt1 | contig 31791 bp, 33 predicted proteins | sample WasSprMetagenome_FD_69207 | JGI IMG/M metagenome (GOLD analysis project Ga0080004, IMG submission 69207) | Sulfidic aquatic microbial communities from Washburn Spring, Yellowstone National Park, USA - WS (SPADES assembly) (version 2) | ecosystem: Environmental > Aquatic > Thermal springs > Hot... | reverse complement strand
ACATACCATGCGTCGCCACGATCTCCGTCCTACTCAAAGAAACCGGGGCAAAAACAACCATAATAATCACGCTAACAGAGATAAGCCTAGCGATACTCATCGGCGGAATAGCCTCAAAACTCCTCCTAATCCTAGGAATAACCTGAGCCGCAAAGAAAACCCACACCTGAAAAGAGCCCAGATAAGCCCACATAACTATATATTAGCCTGAAAACATCGTCAAAATCGAGGAAAATGAAAGAATAATCTGGGCCCGTAGCTCAGCTTGGACTTTTCAACAACCGGAAAGCCGTTGCAATACAGGGGTTAAAAATCTTTCGCTCCATAACACGCGCATAAAAATACAATGGGTTGCGGCGGTCAAGTCTTGAGGCTGAGAGATGGATGCTCATGATGTATACGGGAATTTCAGGATGTTATGTGATGGATTCTGGGTTAAGTGGAGATAGTTGGTAAATCGTTATCTTTGCTCCCTAATTTCTAGAGTAAAATAATTTATGCTTCAATTTTAGAGCATGCTCGTAATTTGGATTTATACTCAATGCTTTAAGAACGCACTTGTAGGCCTCTTCATTTCTACCCAAGGTATAACATAAGAGCGCTTTGTTATACCAAGCCTTTTCATTATTAGGATCTAAGCTTATAGCTTTATCAAATAATTCTAAAGCTTCAGTATATTCACCCAAGCCAGCTAATGCTATGCCTTTATTTATTAAGGCAGAAGTATACTCAGGATCTAGTTCAAGGGCCTTTTCTAGGTATTTAAGCGCTTCATCCAGTCTCCCAACTTCCGTTAAAAGCTTACCAATATTATTATATGCCTCCTTCAGGTCGGGCTTCAGCTCAATAGCTTTCTTATAACAGGTAAGCGCTAGGGAAGGGTGACCTCTTTTTGCCATCTCAATCCCCATATTCACTAGAGCTTCGGGAGAAGCTTCTTTAGGCATTGGAATAATCTCCATTAGTATACTCCAGCCTGGAGCTATGTAAGAGCTTATGGTTTTAGATTCTAAGACTATAGCATAAGGAATCCCGAAAGAATCTACGTAAAGCTTTGGTTCCGTCATTACTACAGCGTCAATTTCAGCATGATTTTCCAACCAAGATCTCACAAAAGTTTCAAGTCTGCCATACATTAACTCTGGACCTGTAGTTAAGCTGATGAGCTCGGGTATCTGAAGGATAGGTCTTCCAACAACCTCTGATACATCAATATAGATTACATTACGTCCCTTCACAGTCTTAAGTTGATTATAAGCTTCCTTTAATGTAGCTTTTAACCGTCTACTAACTTCCTCATACTTGCTTGGATTTCTAAGGATAATCAGTTTCGGCTCTCTAACCTCCAGTCCCTTTACCGAAAATCTAACATGAGAAGAGCTGAATATAAATTCCACATTCTCTGGATTTGAAATGGATATTGGGAATGGTTCATGTATGTATTCAGGTAGCTCCGTAAATGATATCTTAAAGTCTCCATCCCTATGCGCCTCACCTCTTTCAAGAACCTCCTTTACAAGGTCGCCAACCTTCTTCACATCCTCTTTCTTAGGCGTCTTGGGTAATGTAACATCTAATAAAACATTAATCCTCTTCTCGTTAAGCCACGAACCTATCTCAACAGCGATATCAATGTATTTTTCATTTCTTTTAAGCGTTTTACACTCAGCATAAACTTTTACATTTTGTTTCTCAGCATAGATGTCTACTCGCTTTCCAAAGAGCTCTGGAAATTTGACGTTGAATCCATTTGAGACATAATTAGATGCTATTATAGTTTCATATATTAAAGACTCAAATCTGTTCTTATCCCTCAGGGCCCCTATAACCTTTTTCTCCGCAAGAGAAAGTATACCATTTCGCACCAACAGGTCAAAACCGTACACGAATAGTAAAAGTCTCATAAATTCTTCGATATCTGTAGAAAACCTTAGGTCAAAAGAATACTCTCGTTCCTTAATGGTATGTAATAGATCATACCACCTTCCAACCCTGTGAACATTTGGAGTGATAAGGTAGCGTAGTTCTTCCGGTTTACCCTTTGGCGCATAAGTTTTCAGCTTACCATATTCACTCTCAATAAACTCTTTTCCGAAGATTTTTACAAGGAAATATTCTAGGAAATCCACGAGCGATTTTGTGGTTTTATCTTCCATCGTGGCCCCCTATAAAACCCCCTATAAAAATATCTTACTTAATCCGTCATGAGCAATCTTAAAGCCGGTCTTAACAATGTTCCTACGAATCTTGACAGGATGGCGATCGGTTTCCAAATTCGCCCTTCAGGGTAGGGAGATCAGTTATGATAGGAAAGTCTAGAGGTGCCCCCTTAAGATCTCATTTTTATTTTCAGTTACTTCGATGATGTAGATATTGAGTGTGTTTCCTCTGTATATGGTCTCGCATCTTATCCTATCTATGCTCACGATTTCTCCTTTCCCAGTTGTGGGAATATTGTTGCGTTGTAGATGTCTGGGTTTTCTTTGAATCCTCTAATTGTTTGGACATGTTTATGGTTGTTACGGCGAGGGACCTGCTATACGTGGCCAGGTAGTTGTAGCAGCCGCTTGGGATTGCGTATCCATTGTCAGTTCAGATAAGCATTTTTGCTCACCTCCCAGTCCTCGCAGCGTGATAGTATTATTGTGAGTAGGTTTAGTAATGGCTTGAGGTTTGTTATTCCCTGTATGTGGTTTCTTGCACTCATCTTATAGTGTAATATCACCGTCCTCTCCTTTAGGTACCTGAAGAATCTCTCAACCCTATTCCCCATACCGAACTTCTCATGCCTATACTCTAGCTCAAGCCTCTCCAATGCCCCATCCATATCATGGGCCCCTATCAACTATGACCAACAGCTTGTTAGTACACATCTTCAGGGTCTTCTTGAGGAATGATAGAGCATTTAGACTGCTTCTACCATACGAGACCTCTAGAGCCAGTAATTTCCTTGAATCCACGTCTACTGAGGACCATATATATACATGGGATTTTCTTAACGCGTAGCTTAGTTTCATCTACAGCTATACACCTCCTATACCTTGGCTCCCTAGCAATTGTAGATGCCTTCCTTGCAAGGTAGTGAAGCCGACTTGCTTATCGGCTCCAAAGACATGCTCAGAATCTTGGAAACCTTTCTACACCCGCCATGAAACATGTAACTCAATACCGCTAAGACTAACCTCCCCAACCTTCTTATTACGCATAAAACAGCTGGAAACCAAGGCCACAACATCCATACAAACAACATAAAAACAACAAGTCCTTAAATATAACACCTTACTTGGACACTATCTGCGTAGCGATGAGAAGGTTTAATTATTTCCCTAGCATTCCACTTTGAGAAGATTTAATGCCTTCAGGAGAGTTATTACCACCGTTTTCTCAAGAAAGTCTCCCTCCTCAAATAAATACTTGCAATCATCTCTTAACTCACTGCAATTTTTTAATGTATCTATGTTGTTCTTGAAGGTTAGGGCTAAACCCCTTCTGAGCACATTATTATTCTTATACCAATATTCGAACGGGTTCATGCTATAGTAAGGGGAGAACTTGGACACAAATTTAGTATAAAGATATAGTAAAAAATTATAGCTTCTTAGCATGTGGAGCGGATACTTCGGAGGTACCTTATAACGTTCCCACTCATACTTCGCGAACTCAGGAATATACATATTAATCATTTTCACATAAACTCTTTTGTTGATTTTATATTCTTTCGGCATCCTCATGACGTATTCTAAAAGGGGGAGAAATATATATGGTGATGCTACATCTATAAACTGGTTAATTACATACATGGCCGTGAATTGCGCATTGACCCCTATGTTATAAAATTTGAAGAGCTCTAGGTCACCGAATTTAGATAACTCTTCATCCACTAAAGATGATATACGGCTTAAAAGCTCGCCAGAATGTTCTCCTCCTAAGAAATACCTAAGACTTTGGTACTTTTTATAAGGCGAAAAGGCGGCATATTCCCCAAGCACTTCGCCACCCATTAAGCCCGTGTGAAGCAGACCGTATTTTTCGAGTGATAGTTTTACGAGCCAAGGATAGATGTTGCAGACGCCAACGTAATTGACTAAACCACCGCTGAGGCCGATTACGTCATCCATATACTTAATGAGGTGATTTCCATAATTTAATGAGAAGAACATCCAATTAATGTCATTTTCGCGCGCTATTTTCTTGGCTATCTTTTCATCAAGATATTTACTTTGAGAGTAGGTGAAACAAGTTATGTCATGAAAGCCCAATTTCTTGGCAAAGGCTAAACTTGTTCTACTATCCAGCCCGCCACTTAAAGTTGCTAGGTGATGATAACCGTATTCCAAATCCTTTGAATATTCCATGTAAACGGCCTTTGCGATCTTACTGGCTATTTTATGCGCGCATTCGTACTCAGAGTCCGAGATAGGAGGGTATTTGGACAGTTTATAGTATTGACTTATCGAAAGCTCTCCATCGTGATATACGAGGATGCTTCCCGGAGGCAACCTCTTAACTCCATCCACAAGTGTTAGATCGCCTAACATGTGTCCAAAAGTTAAAAGACAATAAACTGCTTTTTTATTTAGACGCGGAACATAGTTAAAACAGTACATCATCTTTATCACTCCTGGAAAGCTTGAGCTAAAAATCAGCACGTTACTTGCTGGATCATGGAAGTAAAAAATTGGCCTAGAACCTATTTGATCCGTAAATACTATGAGCTCGTTTTCTTTTTTCAAATATACAAAACCTTGAAAACTCCCTAAAAGCTTTGATGGAAAGGATGTTAGATCCTTCATACAAAATCTTAAAACGAGCTTACCTAAATCTTTAGTCTCGCCTTCGATTAGCAGTTTTCTGAGGTTTAGGATTATCCCATCTATGGAAACAATGTCATCATCATACTTTTGAAAAACCTTATCTCTTTCGAATTTGTTTAAGGAAATTTTGGCGAGAAAGCCTTCAGGGAGGCTTTGATAATTGTGGAGACACCCTTTTATATCCTTAAATACATCATGTAACCCCTTCATATCAACGGAATAAACCGAAAATACCCCGTGAATACCAATCATATTACTGACTTAGTTCTTGTAGCTTAGAAATAAACCTTCGTTTTTCAACATGTGGAGAATCAAATGGAATTTAATCATAATAAGCCTCTAGAAGTACTGCCAATCAGCGAGTTTTAATGTCATTTTATTATGGCCATGTTATCAAAAGTTCTTTGTTTGACATCTTCCATTGTCCAAGCTCATATATACGCCATGTCATTATAGAGTCTTCATAAAGGCTTCCACCAGCCTCAGTGCTATGTTGATGTAGTAAAAGTTATTGGTCAACAACGATCCTTTTCAGATAACCTTCTTTTTAGTTTCTTATCCCCAAGCACCACCAATATCTTATTAGCTACATCTTCTGGATCAGGTTCTCAATATATGACGCCCTCCCAGTTTTCAGCTTCATGTACTCGTAAATTTTGTGCCTAGTCGTTATTACATGGATGTCTAAAGCCCAAGCTTCAATTACTTTGATCAGTATATTAGATTCTGTTGTAGAAATTTTATAACTGGTAGTACCAGCGGATCGAATATCGATAAATATTTGAGCGCTTTGTCATGTTCAATGAAATCAGTTATTTCATAATTTACTTTATTTACTTTCAGCTTCTTACATAACTTTTTCAATTTTTCTTCTCTCAGGACCAGCTCCTACTAGTAGAAGCTTTACCGGTTCATCTGAGTCTGCGTCTTTCAATTTTGCAATAGATTCTACAAGCATATTAACACCTTGCCATCTCATAATCAACTCTTTTCTTACCTCTTTTTTAGAACAATAATATGAATTTCTGAGGAGGGAAGAGTGCTTGAATTAAATAGGCGATTGATAGTGTTAGTAAGGCGCCTATAAGTCCAAGCCTGAGGGTAAGCAGGAGATAAAATGCTATTTAATTCAAGCGCTCAACAGGATTCTTCCATACGAGCAACTAGATAAACGTGTCCCATACCAGCCAAAATAATCATGATTATGGATCATGTCTAAAAGCTTTCCACAGCGGAGACGGAATATTGTCTAGTTGTTTGTGTATTGATTTATTTGTTTGGATTTTCCTCATTCTTTAGGAGCTGTTTCCCCCGTCTTTTCCTCGGTTGATTTGCTTTCAAGGTCTTTGAGTTCTTTCTCGAGCTCCTTCTCTATTTCCTCTATTGATTTTGGAGGTGGTGTTGTGGCCAGCGTGTATCCTATCCATGCCAGTATCCCGAAGACCCCTAGAATTGCTATGAACCCTGTTATCTGGAGTAGGAGGAGGGACCATTCCGTGAAGAAGACCATCCATCCATAGACTATTATCACGGCCGCGGAAAGAGCCATCAACAAAGCCCCAACAACCCGATCACTACCCATCCCACACAACACCTCAAAAGCAAGAAGTATTAAATACTCTTATCTTTTATCTTTTTCGGTTTACTAGTCGGTTTGAATATAAGGGTGATTTCCTATAAGACAATCATTTGCGTTTACCATCATGACCGGTAAAATAATGTTGTGACCATATTCAATGACATTAGCGCTGTTCTAATTTCTGCTTAGTTCGTCTAATAATATCTTTGCTATTTTCTTGCTAGCATTTCCATCTCCTAAAATATTCTCATAATGGAAGCTGGGCTTGAATGACAATATTTCTTCTAGGGCAATCCTTGTATCCGGGTCGCATAGTTTTATCCAGCCTGCTTTAACGAGTTCAATCCATTCGGTGGTTTTTCGCAGGACTATGGCGGGTTTCTTAAGTAGGTAAGCCTCCCTCTGTACGCCGCCTGAATCCGTAATAACTCTATCTGAGTGCTTGAGAAGTTTCAGGAAATCTAGGTAGCCGAGTGGCTCGGTTAAAATGACATCCTTAACGTTAATCTTCTCTAGAAGGCCTGTATCCATTAATTTCTTCCTAGTTCTCGGGTGAACTGGAAATACTACCTTGTAGAATTTACTTAAATCATTCACCAATTCGATTATCCTTGATAATCTATTTATGTTTTCGACATTCTCCACTCGGTGAATTGTGGCTACAATATAGTCGCCGGAATCTAGATTAAGTCTCTCAAGTATTGTGGATTTGGTTTCCGCCGTTTCTAACCACTTTAACAATATATCGACGTGAATGTCCCCTGTCAGGAATATTTTTACCAATAACATTTTCTCCTAGGAGATTTTCCACAGAGCCTCGCGTTGGAGCAAAGAGCATATATGAGATGTGGTCAATTATTCTTCTGTTCACCTCCTCAGGCATATAGAGATCAAAAGATCTTAAACCTGCCTCGACATGGGCGACTCTAAAACCGGACTTAATAGCCGCGAGGGCGCCACCAAGAGCTGAATTAGTATCGCCATAGACAACGACGATGTCGGGTTTCTCCTTTAGTAGGATTTCTTCAGCGTTTTTCAAAATCTCGCCTATCTGATAGCAATGACTCCCGTTACCTACGCCTAGAAAGTAGTTGGGCGCTGGTATAGAAAGTTGGTTAAAGAAAATTCTATTCATCTCATAATCATAATGCTGGCCAGTATCCACAATTATATGCTCAAATAAGCGGCTGAAAACATCATAAACAGCCGCAAGCTTAATGTAATTTGGTCTGGCGCCAACAATAGATAATAATTTCATTGGATCACTTCTCAAAGCCTATAGGTTATGTTTTAGCCGCTAAAAGAATATTTCGAGAATATGGGTTAAGTCACGTCATAATGTGGCTGAGGCAAATAATTTTAGTCTAGCTGAATATTTCTTTAACTTCTTTTATGGCCTGCTACAAACATAATAAGTTGCAAATTTCAATTTATGCACTTTGAACCCCAAGGTTTGAAGTAGCCTTAAGCATGACTCAGTTTTTCTGGAAAGCTCGAGAATCACCATTTTCGTATTTTGTAGTATTCTAGTTGAGCCTTGCAACACTTCGTATTCCGCTCCTTCAACGTCTATCTTTATAAGTTTGATCTTTGATAATTGTTCATATGATAGCACTTCATCTAATGGTATAGCATCCACTTCAATTTCCCAGCCATCATCGCGAAAGAGCGAAGCTAATCCAAACCATCCTTTTGGAAGCTTAACTCTCAACTTCCCCACGGTGTTCCATGCCGCTTTTTCTATCAATGTTACGTTATTTGCCTTATTCAATAATAGATTTATCTTCAGAATATTCGCGGTTTGAGGCACGGGTTCTATGGCCAAAACTCTACCATTAACTCCAACTAGCTTGGACGCGAGAATAGTGTAATATCCTATATTTGCCCCTACATCTATGAAAGTATCTCCAGGCTTTAGATTATTAAGTATGAAATCCTCTACATCGCCTTCACGTTTCGGCAATGCATGGTAGAGATCGTCAGTACCTCCTCTCTCGTAAATAAGTATCCTATAGGGTTTAACCAAATAAATTCCAGAAAACAGCATTTTTGGATTATAAGACCACCGAGAAATAAGATATAAAAATATGTCGAAAAACGCGGAAAGAAAAATATTAAATTCCGCTAGAAAAGACGCCCCCCGAAAACAAGAAATAAATCTCCACCACAAAAAAAGCCTTGAACATAAGCGTTTAAACCAGTTAAATATAGCGAAATTGCTCTTTATAGCCGAGCTCACAGCCAGTCTTCTTAGAGATTTATCAATGTTATTAGAGTTCTCAGCAATAGGCATGTAAAAAGGTTCAAGCAATTTTCTTTAAGGGTTCTTTAAGGGCTTGGAGCATATCCCATATAAGTCGAGAGAGCTGTCTAAACTCTTTGTAGATAATTTGAAGTCATTAAGAGAAATCTTCAAACTTGTTAAGATTTTATTATTTTTTGCGTCTCCTTTCACTAATCTTCCTAATATTAATGATCTTCCTTTTTTAAAGGAGAATCTTATAAGGAGATACCTAGAACAATTTTTCATCATCGAATATAAAGGTTTTAAAAGGTATACAATAAAAGGATTCTGCTTAACTCTTCGGTATTCAATATAATACACGTCTTTGGTAGCGAAAAGACCAAAAATTTGTACATTGCTGAAAAATTTCTTAAGAATTATTTCGAACTCTTTGTAGTCATATTCTTTTTTATGTTCTGGATTCCAAGGCTTTTGAAATGGAAGTAATCTTAACCTTCTGTTAGGCGTTGTAACTATGAAACTCCATCATCTTTTAGGACACGGCTTACCTCGCGTAGTAATCGGTTAACATCTTTTCCCTCTATGTGTTCTATAACTTGAAAAGACGTTACCAGGTCGAAACATGAGTCTCGAAAAGGCAGGTTTAATGCGGAGGCAATTAGGTAATTTCCATTCCCCATATATCTTCTGTGAGCATAGTATATCCCGTCCCTCCATATATCTATGCCAATAATAGTCTGGGCCACGGCAGATAGCTCATTCACTCCATATCCAGCACCACATCCAATGTCTAACACCACCCCTTTATGAGCGAAGTTAGTAGCATATCTATATGCGTAAAGATGCCTGAATCATTCAACTAGTTCTTCTGGTTTTATAGGCTTTCTTACGCCAACAAACGACCCCTCGCCCGGCTTTCTTTCAAAGAAATTCCATGCTCCAATAGGAATTCCCTTAAACCAAGCCAAAATGTTCAGCCGATAAAACCTCTTCATAAATTGAAATTATCTTTTCAATACGCTTTCGTATATCAAACTTCTCTTCAACGATTCTTCTTCCATTCATCCCCATACGTCTCGCCTCATCAGGATTGTTGACTAAGTAAATTATTTTCTCAGCAATTTCCTCAGGGCTTCGAGGCCTAACAAGAAAGCCATTATAGCCATCTATTATCTGGTCTGGAATGCCACCAACCCTTGTACCTATAACAGGCTTGCCGCACGCCATCGCCTCAGTTACTACTAGCCCAAAAGCCTCTTGAAGTGATGGAACAACCACCATATCGCTCATAGCGTAATAATATGGAGTCAAGCTTCGTGGAATCATGCCTGTGAATATTACCCTTTCTCTTACACCGAGCTTAGCTGCTAATTTTTCGTGATAGTGTCTTAGTGGGCCATCTCCTCCCATCACAAAAACCACGTCTCTCCTTTCTTTAATCACTTTTGGCGCGGCTTTTATCAAGTATTCTAAGCCATATTGTGGTCTATGAGCCCTTAATGTAAAGACTATAGCATATTCTTCTATTTGATACCTTTTTCTGATGTTAAAGCCACTTATATATGGGTTGAACTTTTCTATATCAACGCCATTTGGTATTAGATGAACTTTAGCGACATCATTTACAATTTTCTTACACTCATTAAATGATGCCTTACTAGCCGTTAATATAGCGTCAGCAGAATTTAAAACCTTATGTACGATACTGTTTATCCTCCTACTAAGCCTAACACCATATTTTATAGTCGGCTCAAAAAGTATATCATATCCATGGCATGTCACAATTAGAGGCTTCTTAGTTTTGGCCTTGGCTAATAATCCAACTAAGCCTTCTCTATAGGCGAAGTGTGCATGAATTAAATCCATTTTATATTTTTCTATTATTTTTGAGACGTTTGATGCGTACAGGTTTTCCCAATATATGTATACAGGGTTTCTCACCAAGGAGATTGGTGGGTAAAGCATGATGTTTTTCATAAGCATATTTAATGCTTGGGGGTCAATTAGCTTCTCTATACCATGAAAGTGTATGCCATAGGAGATAGAATCGCCCTCTATCTTGCCCCTTACTACATGCACATTTACACCTTTCTTGGCTAATCGATAAACCTCATCAAATACGAACGAGTATGCAACCTCTTCAGGACTTTTACCCACAGACCCTGATATTACAGCGACCGATATTTCTTTATCCATACTCGAATGTAAAATGCTAAGAGGGCAGTTTGGTTAGAATATTATGTAGAGTCCTAGTATCTGGAGGAAACATATCGGGAGCAATACATACCATGATAAATTTCTCCATCAGCATTCCTACACGATCTAAGTTTTAACTTGATTTATCAAAAGTTTTGAGTGGTCAGATATTATTAATTATATTGTTGTAATCTTTTTATATTCCTCAAGATATATAAAATCTTTGTTCTGCAAAAAAGCTTATTAAGCGTAGAAGTGGATTTGTTTTGCTTTTGCCTGCTCTCTTCTAGTTTATTTATCAACTCAGCTATAAATTCATCCATTTTTGTACTATCTTCAGGTAACTCAAGTATCTTTCCAGGATATTCTTTTACAAGGTCTTTTGAAACAGCATTTCTCCCCACAATGACTATTTTACCTAGTACAAGATACTCGATAACCTTTCTGGGAGCTGCATAAGTTGGTCCAAGAGGACCTACCCCTATATCACTTTCAAGTATAAGTTTTAATGTTTCTTCTCTTGATCTTGGGCCTAAATATATTATATTATTATTCCGAAGTTCATCCTGAACGTGCCCAACAATAATCAATATCGGATTATATCTTAGATAGCATAGTTTCTCAAATATTGAATATATCTTATGAAGCTTGTATTCCTTACCAACTCTCCCAACAAAGATGAACCGTATGATATTATTGCATTTCAATGGTTGTTGTTTGGCTTGAGCAATTACTCTATCTACTAGAGTTCGCGAAACACAATTTGGAAATATTAACGTCTTTCTAAACTTAATTTTAGCTCTTATTTCAAGCATCTTCTTCTGCTCATTACACACGAATATTATTAAGTCATTTTTAAAAAATCTAGACGATATTTTTTCAAGAACATCAGAAATGCGATTAATAAAGTTCCCCTCGGATATGAATGGATTCCATACATCCCGTACATCAACAACGTGAGGTATCCTAAAGATTCTACATAAAATACTTCCCAACAAGGAAAGTATATGAAATGGATGATGCATGGACATTATTATGTCCGGTTTTTCTTTTTTTAGTATTTTTAAAAGGTAGAACAATGTTAATAAAGGATACAGTACTGAAGAATATCTGTTTAACGGAATGAGAATCTTGACGCGCTTAACGTTGGTCGGCAGTTCAATCTTAGCATGTGGCAAATCTATCCTATGAGGCTCAATAACGATGACATCCAAGCTTTCTGGTAAATCAAGTAGTAAATCAAACACAGAAGCAGCAGCGCCCATACCATAGTCTAATGGATAGTATGAAAGATATAGGAGAATAGGTCTTTTATATTTTGTCCACATTTCTGAGCTTATAGATATTGATTTCAATTTTATTTACCTTTTCTTTTTAGTAATGATTGATTTAAGACTAATTATATTAATCAAGCATCCAGCATTTAGGAATTGGCAAAATCATCAGTATTCAGATCCCCTGATAAATAAACAAAACTGAACCCCATTATAAACTGCCTTATACTTTTCATTGCTGGACAAACTCTCAATAGTAGCTGGTTCAACATATCTATTATCTACTAATATTATTGATGCATTATGAGGCTCCTGAGTAACATTTAAATGACTCATTTCGGCAAGCCTCCAAACAAAGTAGGTGTAATACGAAGGTGTATAAACACTTTCCCCTGGCGGGAGGGAAAGTAATATTTTCAGAACGTCAGGTAACTCCATGTGGTCTTTGTCTTCAACATTTTTAATAATACCGAGATAAAACGTTGAGGATAGTATTCCTAATGTTACTAGTAATAAAAACGTCAAGAAGAGTTTTTGAAATTTTTTCCCTTTATTTATCTTTTCAACTATCGGTAGTGTTAGACATGTGAAGAAAATTGGGGCAAGGGTGAGTGTCCTTGATATAATTCCGCCAAAATAGAACACTAATAAGATGATGAATAATTTTAAAATTATTCTTTTATTATGTGTGAGCAAATATGTGAATGGCAAAATAAATAAGATATGGTACCGTAGTAAAGGCAGAAATATAATGTTTGCCAAAGGTGAGTTGATAGATGCTAATAATCCTAGATATGCGTTAATGATTATGAAAGCTAACGCTATGAAAATTACTATTATGAGCACATTTTCAAAGTTATTACTCAGGTTTGTTTTCATGACTTTTTGAAAAAGCCCATTATCAAAAGAATGTGTCATGGATTTATTTCGTTTGACCTTCCTTTGCATAATAATATATGTCATTGAAATTGCGATCAACACTATGACGAATGAAATTATTGTACAGGTTTGTTGGATTGTAAATTCTTTGATAATGGTTACAGAAAAGTTAGGGTTTATCTGAATTAGAGCAGCGCTAATAAGTTTATAGAGCGTTTTGCTAATTAACGGTCCTAAAAAGCCAAAAGTAAACAAGAAAATAGTTAGTGTGCGTATAGGATTTATATTTCCAAATAATGTTAATGTTAAAATTAGTAGGATGGCGATGAAAGTATATCTGGGATTAGCAAATGTTAGGAATAGTAGACTTGCTGCTAGAAAGATATTAGACAAATATTTATGATGATCATGGCCTATAATTGCGTTGCAAGCAATAGCGGAGGCAAGGGCGAAGGACTTATATGGTGTAAGCCAAAGATGACAGATGCTTGAAGAGTATAATGAGCCAGTTCTAGGAGATATATACCAGTTTATTGTTGAGTATGTAATTTTACCTATATATGCTGGCAAGAGAACTATGGCTAATCCATCCACTAGTAATGAGATATATACTCCTAATAATGTAATGCGCTCATCCGTTGTAAACAATCTTATAAAATGGTATATTATAAATGGTAAGAAGAGATATGAAGCTAGAAATGGTAGGTTTGAAGTTAATAGTAGATTACTGAGCCCGGTCATATAGGTGAAAACTATTGAAACAAAGCCTCCTACTGCTGTATAATAACCAGATGCATTATAATATGGTTGTAATGACTGTCTTTCAACGATACTTAACGTAGAACTGAGGATGACACTTACATCCGAGAAGAGGTTATAGATTCCAAATGATGTCAGAGCTAACATTAAAATTCCGAAGGAAATACATGTTAAGATTACATCAACGTTATTCATTAAAACTTTAACACTTCTAAAAGCCCCCTTAACTAAAAGATACACTGCCAATATTATAAACAATAAATGTATGGCAATTAGGCTTGCACGCACACCATTTATACTCCAAATATGAAAGGCATAGCCGATTATTGATGTTTCAATTCCTAATATCGCGAGTGCATAAGTAGGGATCTTGTAGAACTGTATTGTACAAGTCTTGTGGATTAAACTGTATGAAATGAGGGCATTGTTAAATAATATGACCACAAATATCAAAATGTATGGAAGGGAAAGTAATCCTTGCAAAATAATATTCTCAGAAAGCCTTCCAATTTCAGGTTTTTCCAGAATAGATGTTGAAATTACTACATAACCATTAGAGATCAAAGATATCAGAAGAAGAAGTTTTCTTTGTAAACCTATTCCAAGAGATAGATTAGCGAGTCCCTTATTGGATAACAATAGAACTAAGATATATGAAAATGGCAGGAAAAGCAGAGCTAGAAAGATATCGTAAAGATATCTTAAAGCAATATGAGATGATGAGGTAATAGTAACATCTAAGAATACAACTAAGATTATCCCAAGAATTACAGTATATAATTTATGAGTCTTAAATTTAACCTTTATAGTTAAAGGCGAATATCCTTTCATTAGCAAGATATTTGACATGGAAGAAAAAGTTCCATAAGTTAACATCTAAGTCAAAGCGATTGCTTCACAATATACTCGCTGTAGCATAGGTAGAATTTTAGCATATGAATGCTTTCTTAATACATATTCTCTGGCATTCTTTGACAATCTCTCTTTAAGAGTACTATCAGTTATTAGTAATGCGATAGCGTTTGCAAGCGATTTGGAATCTCTTGGAGGGACGAGCAGGCCATTATAACCATCAACTACTAGGTTCTTCAAACCTATTACTCTCGAACCTATGACGGGTAAACCACATGACATTGCTTCTAATACGGATAAAGGCATACCCTCTCGAAGTGATGGAAAAACAAAGAGGGAGGATCTGGCCAGCATGTTAGCTACTTCCTTTCTGCTCCGTGACCCTAGAAATCTAACATACTTACTAAGATCAAATTTCCTCACTAACTTCAGAAGGAAAGGTAACTGAGGGCCATCACCTACTAGTTTTAAGCTTATATCTTTTAGAGAGTGCTCTTTTACAACTATATTGAGTGCTCTAATTAAATATGTTAGGCCTTTCTCAGGCACCATTCGTCCAACCCATATCAAGTTGTTTTCTTCACGCTTTTCTGAAGGTTTAAATAAGTCAGTATCAACAGCGTTTGGAATTATTCTAATCTTGTCTAGCGGAGCACCAAATCTCGCTAATTCGGCTGCATCATCTTTATGAAGACATCTTATTAAAGTTGAGATACTGAAAATCCATTTACCGATAGCATGCAAATATATGTCTTGTATCGCATGTAAGAGAAATCCTCTTTCAGCATAAACCCCATGAACTTCTAAAACAGAAGGCTTTTTATTTTTTATAGCTTCTCTTATTGCCTGAACAGAAGTCAAAAATAATGGTGACATAATAACAAATAAATCAGGAGAGAAATTACTTATTATATCTCGTATTATACTTGAAAAGTGAAGGAAGTATGGATAATATTGAATATTATTCTTTATTATTGAGGGACGTAATTCTATACTAGGTACTTCGTATAACTTGACATGTTCTAAGAGATGCTCATAGTTACGGGATAATTTTTCCTGACTACCTGTAAATACCGCAATGATTTCATTGCCATACGTGGCTAGCTTTTTAAGAAATTCAAAAGCTACCTCTGGATATGCAATGTAAGGATAAACTATTAAGATTTTTAACAAGCTCTCGTAAAACAGCTCTCGTAAAACATTATGAAAACTTTTACACCGTAAAGGTCCTTTCAATTATTAAGTTCATGACATTGTTAGATCTAATTAGTCTCTCTATGAAAATGACTCTAAACGAGTTTTCCTTTAACCATCTTAGACAAAAGTTTATTGTTTTCGGTCTAACCTCGATCACCATGTACATCTTTCTCGGCAAGTCCATTTTATTTAGTGAGAAGCCTTGTAAAATTCTATCCTCTGACCCCTCAGCATCAATTTTTATCAAATCAAACGGTCCTGAAAGGCTCCATAAATCGTCAATAGATATCGTCTCAGCCTCTATATTTCCATCCTTTGATATAAAATCAGCTCCACTATGTAAAATAGATCTTTTCAATCTAACTGTTTTGTTTGATTCCTCCCATACAGCTTTCCTTAAAGTTTTAACGTTAGATCTATTCATAATCACATTAAGCTCTAACATGGCAAAAGTATCAGGCATAGGCTCGACAGCCACACCAAAGATTTTCTTGCCTAGGACAACAGAGTATCCTCCAATATGGGCCCCTATATCTAGGATCGAACGAACTTTTCCTTCTAAAACTAATTTTTTAACATATCGCCAAGTATTGGGTTCATCAGCAAGGCACCCATCTATTATTTGATCTAACTTTGCCAGCAACCATGTGTCAAACTCCCTATGAATCCATATATATCCCCTAGAAAACCAATTTCCACACGCCAGCCTGTGTACTAGTCCCTTCAATACATTATGTGGGGGGAATAATACGTATATCATGTTCTCGTCATCTCTATCATAGCATTTGTAAGAGGTTAATCAATTTATCATGAATATTTGGTATTTTCAAGCGCTCTCTAATATTAACTAATGAAGAAACAAGCTTTTCATAACTATCGAGGATCTCTTCAAGTAAACTTACTGGGTAGATATTTATATCGAGCCTATTCAACTCAGAAATCCACGGCCCTTCGCCTTGTCCAATGATAGGCTGTAACAAGGCTATATGATAGTATAATCTGGAAAGAGTGTATGCTCTCCTGTATTCGACCACAAGACCAATTGACGCCTTCTTACAGAATTCTAAGGCCTCTCTAGGCGATCTAAACCGATATTTTATTATGTTTGGATGTTTTAGCTTGGTAGAAAATCTTCCAACATTATGTACCATTACCTTATGATTACTTGCGATTAAGTATATAGTGTCAAGCTTCCTTATATCGTCTAACTGTCCTGCATGTAAAATTATTCTGTCTCTCTTCAAGGCATCCTTAAGAGATATAACATCCTCAACACCTATTAACACCGTGCTTGCCGCTATACCAAGCTCTTCTAATCGTTGGGTAAGAGCGAAGCTAGGTGTAATAATCAAATCAGCTTCACATGAATAATCTCTTACTAATTCATAGAATTTTGAAGCTTCTGCTGGAGAATATCCTTTGTATTCTGGTGTTAAGTCTTCTATTGAAAGTATGACTTTGATTTTTCTCTTTGTCAAGAACGGTATAGCGCAGGCACACACATCAGTAAACATAATAACGGCGTCTGGATTACAATCTATTATTTTTTTAGCGATTCTTTCGCCAATTAACCTCCAGAAGATGCCCTTTGTTAGAAACACATCCCCTAGAAGATTGTAGAGTCTCTTAATCATGTAATCTCCATATACTATGAGCTTTGTTTTGAAGCCCGACAGCTCAAGGCTCTTTTTTATTAGATCAACTCGCATTTGTGTTCCAGGTGAGGAATAGTATACAGGAGTGAAAAGAACTATATTCATGAAGGACTATTAAAACTCGGCTTGCATTACTAACCGTAAATTCCTTTATCTGCTGATAGAAGTACGCTTTTCATAGTCGTTGACATTATGATGACATGATTTGTAAAGATTCATGGATTATCAACTTCTTGATTCTTTAATTAAGCTCACTAATATCCATACTATTAAGGCTATAGAACAAAGAAGAGTTCCAACGATTCCAAAACCAATAGTTATTATTGCTAGAGGTAGGCTGAAATATCTTGTTGCATTGAATAGATGAATCAGCATTAATCCCGAAATTAAGGCTGTAAGTAGTAAAATTGTCCCTGGCACTCCATAGAAAAGTAATGGATGTCTTATGGATAAATGTTTTAATGTGCTAAACACAACATCTAAGCCATGAATTAGAGGATTTAGTGTTGATGGTTGTTTAACGTCATAGATTATTTTCACAGGTATCTCCTTTACCCTGAGGCCCATCTCCTCAGCTCTTAATAGTATTTCTGTGCTTACGCCCATCCCCGTCTCCGTCGGCGATATGGCCTCGATAGCCTTTCGCGAATATGCCCTAAGCCCGGATTGCGTATCCGATATCCTGCTGGATCCACGCCCCGTAACCCAGTTTATTATCCTTATACCGATCCTCCGATAAGCTGGGACATTAGCCTCATCGGCCAAGAATCTCGACCCTATAACGATGTCAGCCTCACCCCTAATCAGGGGCTCTATGAGCCTCGGGATATAGTCGGGATCATGCTGGCCATCAGCATCAAGGGTCACTATTATATCGGCCCCAACCTCCCTAGCCCTCCTAAACAACGACCCGATGGCGGCGCCATAACCCATATTCCTCTCATGCCTTATCACCTCAGCCCCACAGGCCTTGGCTATCTCAGCGGTCATATCGCTAGACCCATCATCACATACAATAACCCTGTCAACATGCCTCCTAGTCCTCAAAACAACCTTAGCTATAGTCAGCTCCTCATTATAAGCCGGGATACAAGCAACAATAAACGGCCTCTTACCGCCCATAGAATCATTATTCATCCAATAATCCTCCCAGACTCAGCGATCAGCCTTCTAACCCGCTCCGCCCTCCTCCTAACAGCCTCATTATCAAGCCTCGCTTCATGAAATCCCCATACATGCAGGGCCCATGCGGCATCCCATGATGCCAAGACCCATTCGCCAATCCTATCGCTCAGGGTCTCGACGGCCTTCTCAAGCTCGGTAACAGTCCATCTACCCCTCTCCTCAACCCTCGCCAAGATCTCGCTCAACCCATGGTGTATTGCCAGAGCCTTGATAGCCTCATCGCAAGCCTTGTACAGCTTCTCACTAGCCTGAACAGGGTCCATATCAGTTAACGCCTCACCCTCCTCAAAGTATTTACGGGCAGAATTCAGCCTGGACAAAATACTCGAACATTATTACGATTCTACATCATGACTCCGCCGAATAATCTTGCGAGCCATTGCATTGTTAGCCCCTGTAATATTATGTAGCTCCTATTATTCCTCCACTCCTTGGCCGTCTTATGGCCCCAGCTTGAGGCAAGCTCCGAGAGCCTCCAAGCCTCCTGGATGCCGATCTGAATAAGCCTATACTCTCCAGATACTATCTCCCTAAGCATCTTGATAGTTCTAATAATGGCTTTCATTAAGGTCATGCTCCTGATTCTGCTTATCCTCATGATCATGCATGCTTTAATGAAAGCCTTAGTCAATGGATCCACTAGAAACCATTTCCTAGCTCTCTTAACGCGTAAAACAACGTCCTTTAACTCGCCTAAAAGTATGGAGGCAGAATCTTTGAAAGAGCCCATGCTCAGCCGGGATAATTGCTCAAGCATCTTGACGGCTTTATTAGCATGGCCTTATATAAATTTTAGGACCCATAAACTAGAGCCAATCAATAAGACTTAGAAGAAATAGAGCTATTATTGGAGCTGATAATAGAAGCTTTTCAAGCTCGATTGTTATCTCTACCTCCTCGTCTCCTGTTCTATTAATCGAGAATGACTCAAAAAGGTATGTTATGGAAAGAGAAGCAAGTATTAATGCTAGATAAATCAATGCGGCGGTCGATTCCTTAAAATATGTTAATAGGCCTATAATTAATGGTATAAAGGCTGCCGAGATTCTTGAAGAATTCGCAGGATCATTATTTAAGAGAGAAAAAATCGAAATACATGCGGATAAAGCAAGAGTCACTGTTAGATATATATTGAATATTTTGAAAGCTCCTATTACCAGATCAAAGCGGAAAAACAGTAAATAAACCAAAGTAAACAACGCTATCGTGAGAGCGGAGTAGGTAACATATTTCTTATAATTACTTTTAATTCTTTCTATAACGATTCCGATGAAAACTAACAATATTGTAAGAGGAAATGCCTTAGAGGAGGATGTCTGAACAGCGACTGTAATAGCGGATAATCCAATGGCTATATCGTGTCTCCCAAGATAAAACATTAATAGAATAAGAAGTAAATAGGTTACGGAGAAAATTAACAAGGATATATCACCACTCTTCACAATGGGCTTAACTAATGGTGTCAACATTACAAGCAGTGCCGTAAAGATCCCTGAGGCCACATTCTTCAGGATATTGAGAGATAAGAAATAAGATACAGGTATGCTTACGAGATAGCCAAGAGCGAAGGAGACCTTCAATAGATTGCTCAGCTTCATTGGAAGTATGAAGTTGTAGAATAAGAATATTGAGGATAGAGAAGCAATCATCAAGACCAGAATGGATGGAACTTGTGAACGTTTTCCCATAGATAATGCTTTTGAAATAATGTGGAGAATAATGCCAACAAGAGCTGAAACACCCCCATACTGGAGAAGGGTGAAATGTTGAACATAATCATTTATAACATAGGAGTAGACCGAACACCAGAGAAGTAGAACAGAGTATGCATAAAAGAATACACCAATATTTGTGTTGAGCAATCTATTGAGTATAGACTTATGCATATAGGCGCTTTTACGGATAATTGCGAGAGAAGATAGGAGTTGCAGAGTTATGCCAATAGCCAACGAGATAGACATGTATAATGTTAGCTGAATAACAGGTATCTTAATCAGCCCTACATAGGATAATATTGCTGTAATAAAGATTATGAAACCATATAAGATAAAGATGATGCCCCAATTCTCTGAGATGAAATCTAAAACCCTCCACCTATGATTGGTGTAAGTCATATCTTTTTAAAGCTCAAAGAGCTTGCTTAAAAAGGTAGATTTACAATAAACCTTAGCAAATTATTCAAGTACAGTAGGTATATGAAGATTAGCAGTAAGGCTGAAAGTATCTTATCCTTAAGTGATAAATATTCTAAAACCATTACAAGTCCTCCAGAAGCAAAGATGTCTATCGGGATGTTCTGTAGTGTTCTTGCCTGGACGTAATCTGGGCCAAGTAGGTATAATGGTAGACCGGCCAAAACCCACATCCTCAGGATGTCAAACTTTAGGAACCTAGCGATGCTGAAGACAGCCATACCAAGTAGCGCGAAAATGTATGTTGGTGGGAAATTGAATGCTCCACCTACATGGAAGTAGGCCATGAACACATTTATTGGCCAGAAGTTAACTAGGTTAGCAAATGAGAGCTCTGTGGATACTATTGATTCAGCTACTACCGTTGCTCCAGTAAACTTCAAAATCCTAGTCTTAATGAAATCATATAATATGTTGACTGCTATGAAAGCCGCTAGAAATTTTAAAATCCCTCTTCCGGTATTTCTTTGAGCTGTCACGAGCAAGGCTGTTAAGGTTATAGCAGCCATGAGAAAACTCCATGGAACTGGATGGGCTAGATGAGATAATATTGACAGCAATATTGATAATAGAAGGGCCTTCATTGAGTATTGCTCAATAGATTTCATCATAATATTTAGCGATAGATAGGTTAACGATAAGCCAAGCCAATTCGCCAAGAAGCCGCCATAAAAGCTCGCAGTAGTAAAGGGCCCAGTAGCAGCTAGGAAACATGCGATGGATGCGCACAGCTTATTCCTGAACAGGTTTAATGTTAGGTAATAAAGGGAAAGGATGAGAAAAGGTGAGAGGATCGCGGGCAGATAGATGGATGCTAATCTAAAATCTATGGCAAATAATCTAGAGATTGAGTAAATAATCAATAATGTTAAGGATCTATCGCTACTAAATACTTTATACAAGAATTCTAAACCATTTTGAGAGGATCCTTGAAGATCTCTTAAAAAATCGACATAATATAATATGTCTACGCCTATGACCATGTTTGATGGATTAACTGCGGGGGTGTAAAGTAGGAATGTTGCAAGGACCGGGATTATGAGCGCGGAAAATAGAAATATTCTGCTCCAAACACCATATTTCTCAGAATGTCTACTTAAATTGCTAACAGCATTTTTAGTAAAGGCCTTGAATCTATTAAGTAATTCTGCAGGCCTACTACCCTCTATAGGCCTCAGAGGTTTAACAATTATGAAAAGGGGTATAGAAAGCATGAATAATGTCGCTAAAACCGGGGTTAGGGGGCTGAAAGAATAGATTATCTTTGTCTCAAGATCCTGTAGGGGAAGTGGCTCCATATATGGATTGATACCCCCATGAAGCAAGTACAGAAGCCATCCAATAACGCCCACAGCCTCGATTAGGAGTAATAGAGAGAATAAGTATCTAGCTAAATGGGACAGTCTTATCTCCTTTTTTAGGGAGGCAGCATATATTGTTGAAAATAGGCCGACAAATAGAGAAGTTAAAGCTGAGCAAAAGTATAGTGAGGAGGCTAGAAAGATTATCGATATTGCTGAGGCAAGGATTAGTAGAAAGGATGGATATTTTCTACACTCATAAGCTAGCAGTATCGATATTGTTAATGCTATAAATGCTATGGCTAGACAGTCTATGAAATCATTTATGAATACTATACTTAGAGGTTTGGCTATGCTCCACCTGCGTATCATAAGTATAGATGTAACTCCGGAGAATGACAAAACCTTTAGATACGAAAAGACGATAAGGATGGGGAGTAATATCTCGATTATCTTCCTCATGGTTATCAGCTTGGCACAATCATTGTTAGGGTCTTCTTATCCATTAATCCTGTTGAAACCGTCTTAGATATCACATGAACCGTTAAGCCGCATTGAATATTATTTGTATGTGGTTTGGGGAAAGAGGGTTCTAGATATACCTTGAACGTGCCATCATCTCTAACAATCGTGGTGTTAACTGTTAGCATATGTACGTCGCCGCATACCAATAATGCCTGAGCCATTAGTTGGTGTGGCATCTTATCCTCACAAATTAGTCTACCCGAGATACCGAATTTCACACCGTATACTATCATGTCTGGATAATCTACAGATAATTTACAGTTCAACTTACCCGGCGCCTCCTTAATTGTTAATGGGTTTGCTGCAACAAGGTAACCATATGTTAACCAAAGCGCGATAAGATTTACAAGCATAATAGATAGTATCTGCTTAAACCCTAAGCTATCCATGCCCTTTCAAGATAGAGGGTTAAAATAAAATTATTGTTGTGTTTAAAGCTTGAAGGGCAGCTTGAATCCGCGTAGGTAGAGCGCTCCAAGGGTTATCGCTGCCACAACGATAAGTCCGATCATCAGAAATGTATTCAGTGAAATCGCGCCCATCAGGGGAATCTCTCCACCTACATAATAATACTGGACGGGCATTTACCACACCTCTTTAGGTTATCAGGATATCCTGCTATATATAAATCTTCTTTTCTAGAAGATCTGGAACAAATACCTTAGGATAGCTCTCAGCCGCCTTTAACGTAGAGTAACTTAGCACCCGTTAATGGGTCTGGCCCTACTATCTCCATAGTCTTGGAGACAGCTTCCTCTACACTTGCGCCTTGGGAGATCTGTTTGACGAGCTCGAGCCCAACTCTATCAAGATATTGTACATCCGTTTTATGGTCTATGCCCACGACTATGGATGCCCCCTTCTCTATAAACGAAGATGCTAGTACCTGGTCCCACATGGAGTAGCAGCTTAAAATTATTATAGCTGAGCCCGGGAATCTTCCCTGAAACTTTTCAGAAACATATGCGGGTGTTATGACGAAGTATTCTTTCCCACCGACATATGCGACACCTTTCAAGAAATAACCCGAATAATACTCGTACTCGTATTTTCCCTCGCTAAATGGTTCAGCGAATAATCCTGAGCCAATGAATAATCCTATAGGCTGCTGAATCCGACCACCATGCAACCTCATAATAATTAATGTGAAACCCATCTCTGGCAAATTTCTAAAAAGCTCTATATTCACCTGGCTACCATTAAATATTGTGACTTCATATCCTGAGGATCTTAAAAGGTTCGACATTTCATTTATCAAGCTTGGATTTGGTATATCTTCAGACAAACCATCAATTATTGCGGCTTTCCGTACAATCGTGCCTTTTTCAGTTTTGGTATTCTGAGATAATTCATGGAGTCCGAAGTAGGAGGCCACACTGATAGTGAAGATGATTATTACTAGAAAGAGTAAAATCTTCTTCTTTGAACGCTTCTTAACCTTCTTTCTCGCTTTGCCACGTTTCTTGGGCATCTAACCCACCAGCCTGTAAATTGAGGGATGAAAATTTGAAATCGTTTGAATCCTGTTAAAGCATTTACATGGCGATCCATGAATCTTTATTTTCATGGCTGCTTCCATTCTATTACCCGGTTAAGTAAATGCTTTAAATAAGCTTTTCTGAAGAGACCAGCAAGTTGGCAATTTACTAGAGGCATTATTTTGAATTTAGACCTGCTTATCAGCGAGATTGCTGAACAACTTCTTTCCCCTCTTAGATTAGTCTAGGTGGAGGTATTGTTGCCGATGCATATCCTACCCAACATGACGGGTTTAGAGAGAAAATGAGAATCAATATACAGGTGATTCCATTCTATTCGATCCATAACATACTTTGCCGAGAATGTAAATCAACTAATATATTCAATAGGGTTGAATTGCTTCAGCATTATCTACGTACCATATATTATTGAGAGCAATTGTCTTATATGAGGATAGATTTTTTCAAGAATTCTTCTTGAGAATAATGCTTCTCCTACTTCTCTTAAATCATCTTTTGTGATCATATTAATTCTTGCATAAGTAATGTATGATGTAGAAAGTAGTATTAATAAGCTTATTAGCCAATTTAGATTAAGTAGAGCTAAAGCAATTGAGGTCACACAAGGGATGATTATTATTTTTAGATAATCTTTGAGGTAAAGCTTGTAATTTATTTTTAATGCATTTCTTATAACTATCAGAAGCTGTATGGGGCTTGCGATTGAGAAAGTTATTGCCACACCTAGCTCTCCATACAAATTTATCATGAAAGGGTATAGAATTAGCCTCGGAACCGCTCCAGCAAGCTCCACCATTAAGACATCCCGATACCTATCAATCGCGTATGCATAGTAGACGTATCCAAGGATTATAGGTGAGAGGATATAGCCCATCGAGATTACTCGTATGAGCTCAGAGGATGCCATGTATTGTTTCCCTAGGAACATTGGGATAACATGGGGATATGTTATGAGAAAGAATATGAGAGGCATCATTAATGAGGCTGAGAATCTAACCACCCTAGACAACATCCTTTTCCTACCATCAATCATACCGCTAACCATCGGGAAAGACAGCATAAGAATGGACTGCGAAAAGTTTACCACAACAGATGTTATCGTTAACGCCATGAAGTAAAGCCCGGTCTCTTGTGACCCAACAAACGCATAGACACCTAATACTCCAATCCACTGGCTAGAAAGTGATAAAATGTTAGGAATCCATGAGACTATACCAGCCTTAACAGAATTTTTAATCGAGGATAGAGAGAATAAAAACCTCGTGTTGAATCTTGCGAGCATCTTTATCGGGAGGATCAGCATAAATATCGAAGAGGTTGAAGCTGCAATAATATATCCAGCCATTATTCCTAGGAAACTATATCCAGCGAAGATTAATGTTAAGCTTATAGCAAGCCTGAGAAGGGATGAAATAAGCTGACTTAGTGCGATATATTCTGTAGCCAATACCGAGTTACAGAATGATTGACTTATACCAGACCAACTATTCATCCCTACAATTATCAAGGTCCCTAGAAGGATGAGGGATAACGAGTCCAACGAGAAAGGATTAATCGACATAAACGAGAGGAAAATAAAGAATAATCCAGCTAAGAAGCTTACGATGAACATGAACAATGTATTTGAGTAAAAGTATTCTGAGAGCTTATGATAGTCTTTTAAACCATATGATGCGCCCATAAACCTTTGAACCCCCACAGGTGTACCTAAATTGAGAAAGCCCGCGATAAGCGCCTCCATCCCTATGATCGCAGCGGCTCTTCCAACAATATTCGCATCAACCAGTCCGGAGACTATGATCCAATATATGAGCCCGAAGAAGTTTGACAAGACTATTCCGAGAGTGAGCCATAAGGCTCCCCGTGTAACCCTACCGAGACTCAACTTAATCTAGGAAAGCGGATTAGGACAATAGTAAAAACTTTACACAACTGTTAACCATATCCTGAAGGCCAAGACCACGATTTTTCACAAAACATTTAACGAGATTCTGTGAGCCGATCAGGCTATGGCAGGTTCACCATACATGTATGAGTCTTTGAAGCCGCTGGAGAGGAGTACAAGAAGTTCAGGCTTGAGCTGACGTCGCTGGAAACCGGGAAGACCGTGGCAGCCCTCGAAGCACCGGTCAAGAGGCAGGGCCCATACTACCAAGCACTACTAATAGTGAAGGCCAAGCCCGGAAAATACCTGCTAAGAATCACAGACCCGGTAAACCTCAAGATAGAAATGGAAGAAAAGCCTTTAACATTATCGATTACAGTAAATAATATTTTACTTCAATCATTTATAAATCCCCAGCCGCCCACCTCTAACTCTCGATAAAATAATTAAATGGCGCTTGGTTTCGTCAGGTTTTGCCGGGGAAACATAATTCCATTTTGGTGGTTTCGGTTGTTGGGTTTAGGGCTGGTGTCTTAGAAGGTTGCGTTTTAGGAGCATTGTGGCGAATAAGCCTTCAGGGGTTGCGGTTCTCGCATAATGGGCGCCCAGGTTCTCCAGCTTCTTGAGTAGCCGTGGGTTTTCTTTTTCAACGGCTGTAGCAATGTCGAGGAGAGCGCTCCACAGCAACCTAATCTGCTCCTGGTACTCCTCTGCCTGAAGCGGCTCCGCAGGCCGCCCGAATATCCGCAACACGCGGTCAGCCTTGTCAAACTCCTGTTTGATCACCTCGGGCGGTGGCAGATAATACAGCTTCTCGATCCCTGAATTATGCCCAAGCCATAAGTCAATCAAGAGCTTATTCACGCCTGCGGCCTCGAGCTGAGTTCTATACCATTTCCGGAATACGTGTGGATGCAGTCTATACGCGGAGCCGTCTGGAGTCTTTTCATCTAGCCCGAGACGCCTGAGCAGTTTAATGTATTTGTCATAAAAGCGGGCGACATGGATGCGCTTCTCGGGATTGCCTTTCACGCAGAACAGGAAGCCGCGCTCGAATGGGAAATGCTTCTCGAGATATTGTTTCAGCTCCTCCTTCAGCTCGCTCGGAATGGGAACCTCGCGGCCCCGCCCGGTCTTAGTGTTTTCCGGCGGGATTGTTATGAATCCCCGCTCTAGGTCAATATGCTCTCGCCGGATGTTCAAGCATTCGTTAAGCCTCATTCCCGTTAAGGCCATCATCATGATCGCGAGCCGCATTCGCGGCGACTTCGCCCCGGACACCAATCTCTGGAGGTCTGCGAGGCTTGGCAACCTGTCAATCCTAGTCCGCCCAGCCTTCCTCGGGATCTTGATCTTGCGGAGTGGAATCTCCACATCATAAAACGCGAAGAATGATCGGGCCAAATAGACCTCAAACCTTATGGTCTTTATGCTCGCCTCCCCAACCCTCTTGGCAACCCATGCTTGGAGGGCTAGGGCGAGTTGCTTGGCATCGCATTTCAGGAGATCGCTTATGGACTGGAGGCCGAGCTCATTTCGCATGAAATCAAGAACCTTGATGAGGGGATAGTGCCAGCGCCTCTTCACGATCGCCGGGTTAAGATTAAAATACTGTTTGAGACAGTCTTCAACTTGGCTGGGGTCGATGCTCCGCCTCCGCTTAATTACCATGCATAAAACAGTGGAATCGAAAGATTTAAAAATTGTGTTGAGCAACGATTTTGGGCCCGTAGCTCAGCTTGGATAGAGCATCGGCCTTCTAAGCCGGGGGTCGGGGGTTCAAGTCCCCCCGGGCCCGCACTTACAGAATTAGTGATGAAGCAAGGCTTGTTGCCGATGTTAGTAGAGTGTTATTGCGATTAGCGCTATTGTTATTGCGGTTATTATTGTTGTTGGTGTGAGTATTTTGTAGACCTTCTGAATATCTGCTCTATAGTATTCTGTTGAGAGTATCAGGCATGAGTGGGCCGGGCTTAATAGAGCTCCTGTGAAGCCTCCGGCGAATGCTAGCAGGAGTGCTTTATTACTTCCTCTTAGGAGGGGTGCCAAGGGTGGGAAAGCTAGGGCGACGAAGGTGAATTCGACACCCGTCCCGACGACTATTAGAAAGGGCATTAGAAATGCCGCAAAATCCGATATTGTGGATAGCCTAGTTAATAGATGATATGCGACGCCACTCTCCTCTATGAATGTGCTATAGATAAATGAGAAGATTATAATTGTTATGAAAGTTGGGTTTAGTGAGCTTTTTAGGGACTTAAACATGGTCTTCGTCGATGGCCTGTAGACTATTAACGCTATCAAGATCACTACTATTAGCGAGATTACTAGGTCCATGTGAATAGATATTGTTGTGAAGGCTATTAGAAGGAATGGCCAGATATGTAGTAGCCCGCTTACCCTTCCTCCTCTATTGAAAGCCTCGCTGTAGGCTGCTCTCCAGATGATGAGTATCCCGGTAATGGTGCCAATGATCAGCGCAATGAGCATTATCGGAAAATTCATGGTTGAGATTCTTCCGATAGGTGTTCCAAGTAGGCCGGATGCGAGGATTACCCCTTGGTAAAGGGGCCAAGTTGTTATCCAGATGTGCCTGAACCAGTAGTTTATGAATGTCTTTTGTTCGGCGTTTAGGCGTAGTTTCTCATAGAGGTCATTCAGCATCACTGCTGATATGTATGCTCCTCCAGGCATGGGTAATAGTCCTATGAGGGATGGGGTTGCTAGAGCGGCAAAGCTCGTGCTGAAAAAAGATAATCCCTCTACAAGCTTCTGGGAGCAGCCCGTCATGCTATATAACTCGGCTAGGAACATCGCGAGTATCAAGGCTAGAAGCGTTCGGATCATGCTCATGTTGAATGCTTGTGGTAGGATTAGAATGAGGCTCGAGCCGAACGCTAGAAGGCCGAAGAGGAGGCTGCCTACAGCAAGCGCAGCAGCAACATTGACCTTCCTAAAAGTAAGCACTAAGACAATGATTATGGAGATGATGAGAGCAGCTGTCAGGTCGATGTTGAGCATCACCTTCACCCGAGTTTATAAGCGCGCAATTTTTCAAGGGAAGCTGTTTTGGGGAATCCTCTTTTTAAACCTATGCTCCCTAATAGGGGAGCCTGGGGGAGATATCGTTGACGCATCTCTAGGAGGCTTAATATTTATTTTTAGCGCGTGAGGGAGAAAATGCTTTTAAATCGTCTTATAGTCCTTTAAATAGGCTCTTCGGGGGAGGGGAGAGTCTGATTGGGGGAGATGAAGGTTTTGGGGCGGCATATTATAGCGGAGATGTATGGATGCGATTCCGGCCTTCTCTCGAACCTAGATAAGGCTATCGCGGTGTTACGGGAGGCCGTGGAGGTTTCCGGCGCGACTTATCTGGGCGAGTTTCATAAGAGGTTTGAGCCTTGGGGCGGGGTCACAGTTATTATAGCGCTTGCCGAGTCACATATATCCCTGCATACTTGGCCGGAGTACGGTTATGCTGCCTTAGATATCTTTACCTGTGGTGAGAAGGCTGATCCCTGGAAGGCCTATGAATATGTTGTGAGGAGCTTTAGGCCGGAGAAAGTGAATGTGACGGAGATGGTGCGAGGGCTTATAAGGATGGAGAAGCTCCAAGAAACGAAATGATAATAAGAATTGCTTCGACAAAGTTTGTCCTCGAGTGGATAACCGAAAGCCTGGCATCTCTCTACGGCATCGAGGAGGTAATTTACTCGGGAAAGACGCGGTATCAAAGGGTTGACATACTTAGGACGAGGGATTTCGGCGTGGTCCTACTCCTCGATGGATTTCTCCAATCCTCTGAGGAGGATGAATTCATTTATCATGAGCTTCTTGTTCATCCCGCCATGATAGCCCATCCAAAGCCGAGGCGTGTCCTGATAGTGGGTGGGGGTGAGGGTGCAACAGCGCGGGAAGTCGAGAGACACGCGGATGTCGAGGAGATACAGATGGTCGACCTTGATGGAGAGTTGATAGAGATTGTGAAAAGATATCTTCCATGGGGTAGAAAGGGGTTTGAAGACCCGCGCCTAAGGCTCGTGATCGAGGAGGGGAGAGAATATCTGTCCAAGCAGCCCGATGGATACTATGATGTGATAATAATGGATGTTACGGACCCCTCGGAGGAGAGCCTTGCCATCCAGTTGTACACCAAGGAGTTTTACGAGCTTGCATTTAGGAAGCTCGGGAATCAAGGGATAATTGTTACCCATGCTGCGCCTCTATTGGTTAAGGACGCGATAATCACCTCGATCCAGAAGACCATGGCCTCGGTCTTCCCCCGGACATGCATCTACGCCTCATATGTTAAGTCCCTTGAGGGCATGTGGAGCTTTATCGTCGGCTCTAAGGGAGCTTTACCATCAGATCTAAGAGGGCATGAGGTGAATAGGAGGCTTGAGGAAAGAGGTGTTAAAGGGCTGAAATTCTACTCCGGTGAGACCCATGACGCCATCTTCACCCTCACGAAGATCTACCTAAGGAATGTTAAGGCCGATGGGGTAATTTACTCTGATGGGATGTTCTCCAAGGAGCCGAAACTAGACGGGACAAAACCCTAAATCTCTCGTATCCCAGACTACTATCAGGGTTCAGGGGATGATCGAGGGCATAGAATGGCTCTTCATAGCGCTCATAATAATTCTCCTCATACTGTGGGAGCCTCAGACGATACCGAGGCTTGCTCGGGCGCTGGCTGAGGCGAGGAGGGAGTATGAAAAGGCCGCCTCAACGGTTCAGGAGCTAGTTGAGGAGTTTGAGAGCCAGGCCGAGAAGGCGGCTCAAAAGGATGAGCAAGATATTGAGAGGGATATCATCGAGAAGGCGAAAAGCCTTGGAATAGAGACTTATGGAAAGACTAGAGAAGAACTGCTAATCGCCATGTTCAAGAAGAGCATGGAGCAGAAGGAGGCACAGCCGTCGGAGAGCAAGGTCCCGGAGAACAGGGTGGATCAGAATTCCTTAAATAATGAGGCCATGCAGCCTAGACCCGAAAAATCTTGAGGCGGGGTAGGTTATCGTTATTCGCGGCACTCGCAATAATGCTATTGTCCTTACAGATAATAGTCCCAGCCTCAGCTCTCGAGCAAGCCCCACGCAGGGTAATCGAGATTAGCGAGAATGGGCTAGTATATGTTTACGATGCCCTGCCCTCAACCGGCGACACCATGAAAATAGGGTTCCCAAAGGAATTTCTCAAGAACTTGGTAAATTATGCATGCCGAGAAGATTCCAGTCCAAAGCTCGTGATCGAGAATGACTTCTTCTGGATCACTGTAAATGGCGCATCGAGCACAGAGATACATGTCCTGACGATATTCCGTGATCTACTCTCATGGAGCCCGGCGGATCAGGCGTTCTCCCTGAGGATCCCTGCTCATCCTAGAGTTGAAGATCTTGGTAGAAGTGATTTCTCGGTAGAGGTTAGGCTTCCATCGGATGCAATGATTGCTGAGGTCTCGCCCGGCTGGTTAAACCAGACCAAACCCGGTATGCTCTCTGGAGTAATTCGCGATCTCGACCTATCTCGTGAAGATGTCATGATGATCTCTACGAAGTTCTCGAGCAATAGCCTTAGGATTCTTGATGTTATCTCCGCGAAGCTCTTGGTGGAGATTCCGGAGGGGAGGGCTAGCATATCGCTGAGGATGAGGCTTGTCGGCGGTTCTCAGCTGAGTGAGGTTAAGCTGAGGCTGCCCGAGGGCTTTGAGCTAATCGGAGCTGAAGATGCCCTTGGAAAGCTGTCAAGCAGCG
>Ga0080004_1199888_pt1 | contig 31792 bp, 33 predicted proteins | sample WasSprMetagenome_FD_69207 | JGI IMG/M metagenome (GOLD analysis project Ga0080004, IMG submission 69207) | Sulfidic aquatic microbial communities from Washburn Spring, Yellowstone National Park, USA - WS (SPADES assembly) (version 2) | ecosystem: Environmental > Aquatic > Thermal springs > Hot... | reverse complement strand
CATGTCTGGTCACCTCCGTCACCAAAATCTCCAACGTCTGTCCTTAAAAAGGGGTCCCGACAGCACACCTATGGCCCCTCTCCCTCCCGGGCCAAAGCCACCACGATGCGGGTCAGCACTTCCGACAGTTCTAAACCGGGGTACCTCGTCTCAATGGCACATAACAACCTTTTGAACGCTTCACCTTTCCCACTTGTGTCCACGTACAAGTTCCGGGGTTTCCAGGAATAATGATTGCTCTCTTTTTCAAGTTCTGGATACTCTGGGATTTCAGGTAGTATAGACAACCGTTGTAGCACGGCTATGTATTTTTCAAACATCTCCACCGCTTTAGGAGTCGACCAAGACGAATCAGGGATCAAATCACGCGTCTTCTGCCCGAAAAGCCTAGCGGGGAGAGGCTTTAACGTGACCACAAAAGGATATCCCTTTTTCCTCCGGTGTTCCTCCGCTTTAGCGTCACACCATCGGTCGGCAAAAGCGACCATTTCGGTTTTAGAGGCTACACGGAAAGACACCTTGTCCACCAAAAGAGAATATTGATAGTGGTACCGCCGCGGCTTCAGGACTGTCACGGGTAGTACGCTATATTCCCTGCGTAACAATACTGGAGCCTCTTCTACAAAGCCCCTTATAGTTTCCCTATTGAGCCAAGAAAACCGGTAACTCAGCTCCCCGGTAACATATTGCTCAGCATCCCACACTTCATTGCTATGTTCCAACAGGATCATACTATCCGCCATGTACTCCAAATCGCCCGACCCTTTTGGTAATGCCCCTGGTTCAACTTCGCCTTCCCTGTACGCCACCCTAGCCAAGTTGCTCAACGCCAACACCGCGCCCCCCTGTTCCCACGCCAACGAGCGGAGGTCGAACGCCAGCGAGGCCAAGGTGGCCCACGGGGAAGTAGTGCCGTAAAGGATTAAACCCATCACTTGGAGGTAGTCTATTACTAAAAGCCAAGTGACAGGGCCACGTGTGTTACCGCCAGCCCTCTTATCCAAGAAAAGGCCCAAAGACTGGACATCGGCCGCCCGGCTTCCTTGGATGAAAAGAAGTCTCGAACAATTGTCAAACTCCGATGACCGGGAAATCAGTTCCCCGCGGGGCACGTTATACTTCGCGGATGCCGCCCTCAAAGCCAAATCCTCTACACAATCAGACCACGCCAGATAAACTACGGGGATGTCGTACTTCATAGCCACATTGAGGGCGATCTGCAAGGCCACTGTAGTTAACCCGCACTCTGGGGGCCCCATGAGTATATGTAGGCCCTTATTCAGACCGCCAAACGAAGCATCATAGCATTCCAGCCCGGTAAGCAACCTACCGCAAAATCTCCCTCCGCAACCAGCACCTGCATCCTTAGATTCAGCCTGCGACAGACTTTTTGAAACCAACGCTTCAAAAGAATACGCCCGCAATTCAGCCATACCGTAGTACACCCCACCGCACATAAAAACCGATATCCCGTAGGTCCGAATTAAGACTCTACCATACAAAACCGCGGGATCCCGTCCATCCAACAGTTGCCTTCTTTCTTGATCAATGCTATACTTAAATTATGAAACCTGAATTAGAAGAACACTACCCATTACGTAAAGCCGCTGAAATACTGGGCGTACATCCTGTAACCCTGCGCCGCTGGGAGAGGGAGGGTAAAATACGCTGTATACGCACGCCCTCCGGTCAGAGGCGTTTCCCCAGGAGCGAGGTCTTGCGCCTTCTGGGAGAAGATCTCCCTTCCGGCCGCAGGGCTGTTGTTTATGCCCGCGTTTCTTCAGCCAAACAGGCCGGAGCGGGAAATTTGGAACGCCAAAGGCAACGGCTCGAGGAGTACTGCCGTTCCAAAGGCTACGAGATAGTGGCGGTTATTGCAGAACAGGGTTCAGGCCTGAATGAGAAGCGCAAAGGACTCGCCCGGCTCTTCAGGATGGCCCGCGAAGGGAAAATGGACCTGGTGGTAGTCGAATTTAAAGACCGCTTGGCCCGTTTCGGCTTCACTTATATCGAGCGCTTCTTTAACGCTTTCGGCGTAAGGATAGAGGTCATTAATGGGGAAGAGCCGAAATCCCTTCAGGAAGAGCTGGTGCAGGACATGCTCTCCATAATCACCGTATTTTCCGCCAAGCTGTACGGCTCACGGAGCAGAGAGTTCCGCAAAAAAGTAAGGGAGGCCATGGCGGATGCGGCAAAAGGTGAATAAGCCTGTTGACATGATAACCATACCAGGTAGGGTATACCCGGACAGAACGACGGAGGAAAAGCTGATCTCTTTCATGCGACGGTTCCAGGCGGCCAAACGGACCGCCTACCAGGCCCTAAGGCGGGGGGAAGAACCCGGAGAAATAGTTAAAGACCTCTACGATAAGTTCTTCTCCAACGCCCGCTGGTGCCAGTGGGCTGTCGAGGATGCTAAGGCCACTATTGAGAGCCAAAAGGAACAGGTCAGGATGCACGTAGCCGACCTGGAGGCCAAGATAGAGAAGTCCGAAGAAAAGCTGGAACGCACTAAGAATAAGCTCAGCCGCCAGGGCTTGACTTTCCGTATTGCCAGGCTCCAGAGTAAGCTGGCTTATTGGAAAAGCTTCCTGGAGAGGGGCGAAGTCCCGCCCGCGGTATTCGGGGGTAAGAAGAATTTGCTCCTCCTCCAGGAAGGAAAATTATCTAAAGAGGAGTGGCGGGAATTACGGTCAAACTCCTTTTACTCCGTAGGCCAGGCCAACCAGAAGGGGCTGGAAGGCCAATACGGCAACGCCAACACGGAAGTGGTCTTTGATGAGGCTACTGGCTCTTTCCACCTCAACGTCTACATACCGCCGGAGCCAGAAAACAAAGACGGCCGTGAGAGGAAAGAAGAAGACTGGGTCACGGTGCCTCTGGAAATACCTGATTGCTACCGTAACATGCTATTACAGCACCTTACGAAAGCCGGGGCCTATACGGTAAGGGTAGTCCGCAGGCACGGCCGGTTTGATTGCTTTATTTCCTTTCCCTTGGGCGATAATGTACCTGTAAACAAAAGCTTGCCCATAGGAGGGATAGACTTAAATCCTGATGTAGTGGCCGTAACGGTAGCCCTGCCGGACGGCAATTTTCATGTATCGCGCTGTTTCCGGTGCCCTGAATTAATCTATGTTTCCCATGAGAAACGGGAATGGATAGCCGGGAACCTGGCCAAAGACGTAGCTGAATGGCTGGAATCGCTGGGTGTAAAGCAGGTGGCCCTGGAAGAGCTGTCCTTCGCCCAGGACCACGACACCAACCGCCTCTTCAACCGGATCACCCACAACTTCTGCAAGAAGCTCCTGTTTAACCGGATTGTCGTGGCACTAAGGAAGAGGGGTATTGCGGTCTTTACCGTACCCGCCAGGTTCACCTCGCTTATCGGATACTTCAAATACTCGCGTGTTTACGGCCTTTCCGCCCACCAGGCCGCTGCCTTTGTAATAGCCAGAAGAGCTTTAGGGTTTACCGAGAAGGTCCCCAAAGAGATCTTGAAAATGCTGTCGCCGAGGGAAGGATGGCAGCATTTCAAGCTATGGGGCAGGCTCTTCGGGCTGTTCAAGGCGGCCAGGAAGCGGGCTATAAGGGAAGACCGCCTTTTCCGGCGGTGGGATCCCGAAGACTGGCTCTCTTTTATATTCAGCAACTCGTCCTGATTGTTGGGTTTTAAGCCTGCCGTTCTTCCCTAATGGGCTACCCGGGAGTCCGGCAACACCTTGCGGTGGGGGTAAAGGGGCGGCGGGCAGGCGGGGTGACTCCCCCTCCCGGTATGTGCCTGAGGGCGGATGCCGCCTGCAGGGATTTCCCTGTAGCCCACAAATGTGGGATCTGTCCGAGGGACGGAAAACGCCGGGAAGATGTCCGGTAGCCAGAGGCCTGAAGCCGGGGGAATGCGGGCCTCCCCTGTTTTAACAGGGGTGCCGGACAGCCAGACGGTGATGGAGGTAGCCGTCGGCACTAACAGCATATTTCCTGTTGGTGTCTGCACAATGAGTACCTGACAAAGCTATAGTATAGATTGTTCAGCTTTGTATAGGGAAAATTGACCTCCGGGACGAAAAGGGGAACATTGTAGATCGCTACCTGGCCTTGGGTAAGAACCTGACGCAGGACGAGTTCAACTCGATCCTCGATTTGAACCGTGAACTAATCGGGGATGGTGGGATCTGATATAAGGGAAACCGCAGTTATAGGAGATGATCGCCCATGCCACCGTTCCTCTTGCGCCGTATAGCCGCGGGCGTCGTGTGGTGCCTGCTGGTCCTGTCGTTCCTCTTTTCCGTCCGGGCCTCCGTCTTCGCGGCCCGGGCGTACAGCACCCTGGCCGCGAAGGCCTATACCCCGGACGAGGCCGCCCTCCGCGAGTCCGTGGCCGAGACGGCCCGGCAGTTCGCCTCCGAGTGGGCGACGTGGCTGGGCGACCAGGACGAGTACGCGAAGAGGCTGTCGGCCTTCCTCTCCGACCCCTCGGCGGCCCCGCTACCGCAGGGGATCCAGAGGGTGACCGCGGCCTCCGTCGCCGGGATGCGGCAGGACGGCCCGGGCACGTGGTACGTCGACGTGCTCCTCCACGCGGAGAGGCTGGTCAGACTGCCGCAGTCCGAGGCCTACAGCGTGCCCCCCGCCCTCAGGGTGAGCGAGCCCCCCGGCCAGCCGCAGCAACCGCAGGCCGAAGTCCCGGTGTGGCGTGCTGCCGTGATGCGGGTGCAGGTCCCCGTCCGCACGGACGGGGGGAGGGCGACCGTGGCGGGGATTCCGGCCTTCCTTCCTGTAGGGAGGGGTGAGGGTAAGACGGCGGCACCTCAGGGCGTCAGCGATACGGCCCCCGACGCCCTGGTGGCCTTCGTGAACCAGTTCCTGGAGCTGTACTATTCAGGGGGCAACCTCCAGAACTTCGTAGCGGACGGCTCCGGCATCTCCCCGCTCGGCGGGTGGAAGCTCCAGGGCGTGGAGCAGGTCAGGGTGGACAGGAAGGATAACCCGTCGAGGGCCCTTGTGGAGTGCACGGTTTCGGGACAAGGGGTCACCGGGGTGAAGCAGCGGATCCTGCTCGAACTCTCCACTTCCGGCGGTAAGTATTTGGTCAGGGGGATGCGCCCCGCCTCTTGATAAAAATTATAGGGGCTCGGGTCCGGGCGTTCTTTTTTTGGACATTCCACCAGAAAGGGGGTCGAGGCGGCAATGTTAAAACGTATGTGGACTTTCTTGGCCGCGGCTGGCCTGCTCGCCTTCAGTGCCGCTCCTGCCTATGCGGCCGTAGACGTTATGAATACTCTCACTGCTGGTATCCAGGCTGTGCAAAAAGCTTTCGTACTTATACTCCTCGTGGCAGCCATTTACAAGTTCTTCCGTCATGCCTTGGTGCAGGCTATCCTGCTCATTCTTATAGGCGGTCTGGTCTATGCGGCACTAGATCAGAACGTACTCCAAACGATCGGTGACGGCCTGTTGCATTTCATCGGAGCAAAATAAAAACGGAGTGTTACCCCAACATGGAGCGCGGGCGTGGTGAAGTTCCTCCCATAGGGGAGCAGATCACGCCCGCTTTTTTTTGTGCGGACAAAATCCAAAAAAGGTGAGGCACCGTGCAAAAGCCTGATGATGCCCGCGTGTTCAGCAGCTACCGCTCACTGTTCAACATAAAGTACAAGATCTACAACCTCGGCGATTGGACGCTCCCCTTCCCCATACCCCTGGACGCGCTGGTCGTCTTCACCGCCCTGCTACCCGTAACGGGGTTTCTATCCAAGCCGATCGCCGCCTTCCTCGACATGCCCGCCCTGGTAGCGGCCCTGGCCCTCGACATGGTATTCACCTACCTGTGCATGCAGTGGGATCCACAGGGGAAGATGCTGCCCGTCTTCCTAGCCGAGGTCTTGGCGTTCTTCTTTCGCCCCAAGAAGAGGACGTTCGAGGGGAAAGTGCTATGGCTGAGGAAGGAGAGGGTGAGTTGGGAGATGGAGGAAATTAGGGCCGTAGTAGTGCCGGATGTGGCCGGGCCGGGGACGGTGGTGCCCCCGTGTTCCCGCTAGTGGCGTTCCACAAGAACATTGTGTTCACCGTCCAAGGCGAGGCGTACGCGCTGTACCGCATGCCCGGCCAGCCGTACCACTTCCTCCCGCTGGAGTACCGCCGTGCCGCTGTGGCCCGCTTTGAGGAGCTCCTCTTCGGCCTGGAGGGCAAGGGGCAGATCCTCCTCCTGTGGGAGGAGAAGGACGTCGACGAGGGCGGGTATCTTGCGACCGCCGTGCCGGACATCGCCGCGGCCCCGGCGTGGCGCCGTGAGGAGGCCGTTCGGCACGCCCGTGCCGCCCGCGCCGCGCTGGGCCGCGGGGCGCGCATCAGGCGGCGCTACCTCGCCGTCCAGCTACCTCTGCGCCGCGAGGCCGGGTGGGGGTCGCTGGCCGAGGCCGCCCGCGAGGCCGGCGAGGCCGCGCTCTCCGTCTTCCTGAGCCTGCGTCCGGAATACGTCCCGCCGAAGAAGGTCGATATGGCCGTGGCGGCGGAGGAGGAGCTGGGTAGGCGGCTACGGGGTTACGGCCTGAAGAGGGCCGGGTTCGAGGACATCGACTTTATAATCCGCCGGGCGGCGCGGCGGTACGGTCTGCTCCCGCCGCCGCTACCCTCGCGGGAGGCAGGGCGGTTCACACCGGGGATGGTGGCCGCCTTCGCCGAGGGGGCGTACTTGGAGGAGAAGATAGACTGCGTCATCGTACGGGACGGGACGGGCCGGAGCCACGCCCAGGCCTTCGTCACATTCGCCGACATGCCGAAGCGGCTTAAAGAGACGGAGGACGAGTTCCTCACCGTCCTCGACTTCCTCGCCGACCCCGTGGACGCGGTCATACACTTCGAGATCATACAGCCGCACAAGGCCGCGGCGAAGGTGAGGACCAAGAGGGCCTTCCTCAAGGGGCAGATGGAGGAGGCGTACACGGGCGGCGGCGAGCCGACGGAGACCGAGGAGCTGGGCCTCCACGACAGCCGCGTGCTGGAGGCCAAGGTGGAATCGGGCCAGCCGTTGGCCCGCGTGGGCATCTGCTTCGCGGCGGTCGGCCCGGACGCCAAGGCGGCCGCCGTGGCGGCCAACAGGCTCGTCCAGCGGTTCTCCTCCCGCGGCTTCAGGGCCGTCCGGCCCTCCGGGGTGCAGCTCAAGTGCTTTTATTCCTTCCTCCCCGGGGCCCCGCCCGGCGCGCCGATGGTGGAGTGCGACCCCGGCTACGTGGCGGCGGCAGGGCCGATGGCCGCGGCGGGGCTGGGCGACCCGGGGGGCTTCCTGCTCGGCTGGACCGGCCCGGCCCCCGTCTTCTGGTCGCCGGGCCGCCCGGCCCTGGAATTGAACAAGACCAACGCCGTGCTCATAACGGGCAGCCTCGGCGGCGGCAAGAGCGTCGCGGCCAAGACGCTGGCGTACTACTCGCTCCTGGCCGGCGGGGTTGGCTTCGCGGTCGACCCCAAGAACGAGTACTACGTGCTCGGGCGGGTCTTCCCCACCCGCCGGATAGACTTAAGCCCCCGCGGCGGGACCAGGCTGAACCCCTTCGCACTCTCGGCCGACGAGCAGAGGGCCAAGGCTATCGCCCTCGACTACCTGGCCCTGGCACTGAGCGTGGGGGACAACGAGGCGCGCCGCGTGGCCGTGGCCCAGGCCGTGGAGATGGTGTTCTCCCTCCCGCCGGAAAAGCGGGACATGGACGCCGCCCTGGGCGTCTTCAGGATGATCGCCGACCGGAGCCCCCACCAAGTCGTCAAGGAGGAGGCGGGGCAGTGCGCCCTCCTCGTGGAGTACCTGAAGGCGTCCGATGTGGGGGCGCTCGCCTTCGGGCGGGCCGCGGACGCCGCGGCGGTGGCGGCGGCCGGGGACGGGGCCGTGCTTACAGTTGTAAACTTGAAGGAACTGCCACTGCCGCGCCGCGGGGCCGCGGCCTCGCGCATGACCGAGAGCGAGCGGCAGGGCCTGGCCCTGATGTACCTGGCCGCGGCGATGGCCCGGGAGACGGCCTTCGGCCTGCCGCAGCACGTGCTGAAGTGCCTCGTTTTCGACGAGGCGTGGATGCTGTTCGCCGTGCCGGAGGGGCAGAGGCTCCTGGAGGAGGTCGTGCGGGTGGGGCGGTCGTTCAACGTGATACCGGTCCTGATCTCCCAGAACGCCAGTGATTTCCTCGAGTCGAAGGTCATCGTCAACAACGTGAGCAACGTGTTCTGCTTCCGTGCCTCCGATAAGGAGGAGGTGGAGGCGAACCTGCGCTTCCTGGGGGCCGACCCGGAGGCTCTGGACGGCCGGTTCTTTTCGGGGATGGAATCGGGCACGGCGGTCTTCAGGGACGCCGAGGACCGCATAGGGATCCTCCACATCGACCCGCAGCCGCCGTACCTGCTGGAGCTGTTCGACACAAGGCCGAAGGGCCAGGCAAAAGAATCTTGAACTTTTGTACTGCTATACTGAGCCGGGCTGTGCCCGGCTTTTTAATTAATGAAAAGGGGGTAGCGGATGCGATGTTTGTTGTCCACAGGCTGACGCGGGTCGTCCAGGACTGTGCCCGCGGCCCCGACGGGGTGTGGCGCGTGGTCCGGAGCCAGCGCGTGCCCTTCATGGTCGCGGAGACGGACGACCCCCGGGTGATGAAGCTGCTGGAACGCTTGGAGCGGGAGCTCAACCCGGCTTCCGACATCGAAATAGAGGTGACAGACTATGAGGTTCTCGGGGAGGAGTAGGGCCGCGCTGGGGCGTTGCTTGGCAGTGCTCTTGCTCTTTGCCTTCGTCTTTACCGTGGTCGCTGCCCCCGTGTGGGCCGCGGCGGGCCGCCGCAACCTTATAGGGGACGAGCCTGCCGACCAGAACAACCTGACGGGCGACGTTGTGGCCGAGCGGCAGATGGAAGAGTTCCTGCTACCGATGGGTGCCGGGAGTTCCGCCACATTGGCGGGCCTCGCGACCGGGGCGGGGGTGTTCATCCCCATGGCTGGGGCACTAGTAGCGGCGTCGTCGGTAATAGCGAGCTATAAAGACCTCCCGTGGAAGAACTGGCCCATGGGCCGCTACCTCTTCTGGCACTACCCGCCGGACAAGTTCTTGGGGATCTTTCCGCGGATGGCCAGTATCAGCGCGTGGCTCTTGGACACCGCGGCAAACTCTATCTTTTCCGCCACCAAATTTTTGGTGTCGTTCGGGATAAACGTCATGTACTTGGCGTTCGAGACCGAGTGGGTGGCGGCGATGGCCGACTGGGTCGGCGCGGCGGCCCGCGACATCTTCTCGTTCACGGGGGACTCGTTCGCCGACGTCGCGCTCAAAATATCACTAATACTCCTCTCTGTCATGGCGATGCAGAAGCTCCTTTCCGGTCACCTGGCGGGCACGGTGCAATCGCTCATTGTGGCGGTGCTGGCGTTCACCGCCGTCCTCCTTTACGCCACCGAGGCCCCCCGTATAGTCCGCGGGGCGGCGAACATCACCGACGGGGTGGCGGGGGCGGCCCTCAGTGCCTCGGCCCACTTCTTCTGGCAGGGGCAGAACACCGGCCAGTTCCAGAGCGACCTGGATCTGGGGCTGGCCAACACCGGGCAGGCCGTGTGGTACGCGTGCGTGGCGGCCCCCTGGGCGGCGTCCCAGTTCGGGACGACGGACCCGAACAACTTGGTCATTACCGATGAGGAATGGTCTATATTTGACAGGAGTGCGATCCCCGAGAAGAAATATAACGAATTGAGTAAAAAGGTACCGGACGGGACGGTCTACGCCGACACCCTCTTCCTCGGTTGCGGCGACGACAAGTGCCGCGACGCCGTGGCCGAGATGCTCGGCCAGGCCGAGAAGGGCGGGAACCCGCTCAACCACGGCCGGCACCCGGGCTCCGTCGTGGGGTTCTCCCCGTCGTTCTCGATTGGGCTCCACCACATCGGCACCGCGCTGATGACCTTACTGCCCGCCGCGGCCTTCGTCCTGCTGATCCTCATGGTCGGCGGCCTGCTCATCCTGAGCCAATTAGTGGTGGTGATCCTGCTCATCTTCGCCCCGGCGGTGCTGTTCGCCGCCATGGTGCCTGACGCCGGGTGGGCCGTAGCCGCCCGGTACTTCAAGACCATGCTGGCCTTCCTCGCCAACAAGGTAATATTCGGACTGTACCTGGGCGCCCTGCTGGCACTGGGTACGGGGGTAGTCAGGGGGATACTCACATGATAGGGCTTGCCATGTTCGTGCTCACCCTAATCTTCGGGGGCGGGACTTTGTACGCCTTCAAGTTCCGCTCCATGCTCATGAACGCCATACAGCCGAGGAGCGAGAGGGTACAGCACAGCATGATGAGGAACCCCGCCGTCCGGCACGCCATGCGCCTCGGCACCAGGGGCGTCCTGAACCTCATAAAGGAGTGGGCGCCGTCCGTAGGTAGCGTAGGTAGCATGCTCGGCCTCTGGCAGGTGTGGCGCGGCAGGCGTGAGGTGAACGAGGGCCTCCGCAGGGTGGAGTCTGAACTGGAGGAAGTGGAGCGGGATGTGGAGCGGATAGGAGCTTTGTCGGGGGAGCGCGGCCCCGGTGCAAGTTTAGGGGGCGCCCCAAATTATCAGGCCTTACAGGGCGGCGATAAAGGTGAGGTGCTCGAACTGATCGAAGTCGAGCCGGGCGTCTGGGCGTACCCCGGTATCGAATTCGCCCCCGAGCGTGGGGCCGTCTCAGCGGGCACACGGCCAGGCCCCGAGGTGCAAGTCAGGCCGCCGTGGGCTACAGGCGGCCGCGGGGGCGAACCTATACCGCTTCCCGGCGCCCCGCCTGAAGTTGTCGGTGGGCGCGGAACCGTCCCGGCGGCTTCCACTAAAGACAGCGGGGCCGCGTCGGCCACCCCTCCCGGAAAAGAAAAAGCCCCCGTCCGGCATGCCGTGCTGGGGGGCACCGCAGGGGCGGAGATCCCCCGCGGCGTCGCCCCGGACGACGTTGTAAGGGAAGCCACTGCCCCGGGCGCGCAGGAACCCGCAGGTGTGCCTGAAGTGCCCGACGCCGCCGGGGCCGAGAGAACGGACCGCGCGGGCACCGGGGAAGCTGCTGGCGTGCCCGGCAAGGTCGGGGGCACAGCGGAAGAGGCAAAGCACAGGGGAGTGCCCCCGGGTCGACCGGTGCCCGCTGGCGTCAGAACGCCTACCTATGTACAGCACCAGACCCGCGTCGTACCGCAACAAGATGTGGGCGTGTTGCCGCACGGCTCCAGGGCTTGGGGCCCGGTCGACCTGACTGTGCGGCCTGATTCCCGAAAAGAAGACCGGGCGGCTCCCGGAGCACGGGAAACAGGAACGGGAGCGGACAGCACGGCCATGTCCGGTGCCGTTGGGACCGGGGAATCTCGTGCTGGCGGCGGTGTGATCCCAGAAATAATGCAGCACGCGTCAAGGAAGGACAAAGCCCCTGAGATGTTGCGGCCGGAAAAACCGAAAGACCATGCAGGCAATTTTGACGGCCAGAATTAACCTTCAATGCTAGAAAGGGTGGTCATGTTGGCAAACCTTGTCTCTGTTTCCATGCTCAAGCCCCATCCCAAGAACAGCGAGTATTTCTCTCCACCCTCGCCGGAAGAGCGTGAGAAGCTAAAGAGGAGCATCGAGGCCCACGGGATACGCGACCCGCTCAAGGTCATGCCCGATTACACCGTTATCGCCGGACACGTGCGGCTGGAGATCGCCAAGGAATTGGGGATAGAGAAGGTCCCTGTCGAGGTGTGGGACGTTGCGCCGGAGGAGGCAGAGTACCTGCTGGTGGCGGATAATGAAGAACGAAGAATTTGTCAAGATCCTATCAAGAAAGCTAAGCGGGCGGAATTCTTAAAACGTTATTGGGGTGTACGGGTAGGAAAAGCCAACCCTAAAGGAACGTTAGTTCCTCGTGGGGATAAAAATCACCTTCACGACAGCAATACTTTAACCAATGTTGCAGGCATCACAGATACACAGGTTGATCGTGAGGTAGAAAATCTACCTCACGACAGAAAGACCTTAAAAGACGTGGCTGAAGCAATAGGTGAGAGCTTGTTTACAACCAAGCAACTTCTCAAACTTAATGATCTTATTCCTTCGCTTCAAACACTTGTTTCGCAAGGTAAATTGAGCCAAACCGCCGCTTATTCTTTGGCCTTTCTTTCCCCAGAAGAGCAGGAGAGGCTGTTGGAAGTTCTCGGTGAATCCGGTGTCTGTGGTCTTTCAATCCGGGAAGCCCAAGAACTCCGCCGTCAGATAGAGATCGAACGGAAACGTGCCGAAGAACTTACTAGAAGACTGGCTGAGAGCGAAAAGGCACTATCTGCTCTTAAAGAGGGTTCTGCTGAGGCCGAAAGGCTGAAGGCCGAAATTGAGATCCTGCGGAAAGAGAACGCTACGTTGAAGGAACGACAACCGGAGATAGTCGAGAGGGTGGTAGAAAAAGTCGTCTACAAGACCGATCCTAAGTTAGAGATAGAGCTTAACGCCGCACGCGTCAAAGTGCAAGAGCTGACCAACGAGCTGGCATCGATCCGGTCATACGCCGAGTTTTTGGCTGGGCAACGTGAAGAACTGCAGGCCAAGGTAGAGCGGTTCAAAAAAGAGAAGGAAGACTTGGAGCGGCGTTACGAGACAGTCAGGAAGACTTTATTGGATGAAAAGAACAAGAAAGAGCAGTGGCCCGGGATCCCCCTGAAAGCAGAATTTGACCGTATTGCTTCTTTGACGAGTGAATTCTTATTGGTGACCGAAAAGGTGTTGCGTTCTCCAGAGAAAGTGAAAGAGTACGTAAAAATTATGAAATCCACGGGGATTATTGAGACCAGCGATGAAGAAAAAGCCCTTGCTAAGCTAATCCGAGACATCGAAGCCGTTTTTGGTGCACGGTTGCACGTATTGGGGTTGCAATTGCTCATTGTTCGGGCTACGGAGCTTTTGAACCTGTTGAACGAAGGCTTGACTGGAAAAAAACAATTCAAAGTTCTTGAGGGAGGGAAAAAAGTTGAAGCGGGGGCGGATCAAAAAGACACTCGCTGAAGCGTTTCTCGTCATGCTGGAGGAAAGCTATCCCGAGGGTGTCCCCACCCGTGTCGCCGCTATACGTTTGTATGGGAATGATTCGCTGGAGAACCGTGTCCGGGTGCAGAGATTAGCCAGAACACTCAGAAAAATGGGCTACTCCGTGTGGGGCTACCGTGGAATATACTGTTTGAACCCCAAGGCTGGCTTCCTGTTCGCAGTCAGCAAAGACCGCGCGGCGACGACTATGGGGATTGCTGCATCCAACCTGACGCTTTTGGAAACATTCAAAGAGGCAAAGCCCTCTCGGGAAGAACGGAAGAACTATGCAAAAGTGCAACGTGAACTCGGGGAAGCACTCATGGAGATTGCAAGACGTCTCATTAACCTTTAGGAGCTTGACCCGCCATGGCTACTCTCGTGATAACATACACCATCAGGCACGCCGCCGCCCGCGCCGCCGCCTGGGTCCTCGAGAACCCCGCCCGGCTGCTCGTCATCGCCGTGGCGGCGCTCGTGCTCCCCCTTATGCTCGCCTCGTGGGTCCTGATGCTGGTGTTCGCCCCGGCCGCCATGCTCGGCGTAGACCTGAGGGGCGGCTTCCGCTCCGGCGCCCCTACGGGTGCCGCCGTGGCGGACATCCCGCCGGAGCACCTGCCCATCTTTATCAAGGCGCAGGAAAAGTACGGCGTGTCTTGGGCGGTGCTGGCGGCTATAGCGAAGATAGAGTCCGACTTCGGGCGCAACATGAAGACATCGAGCGCCGGGGCCATAGGTTATATGCAGTTCATGCCCGACACCTGGGAGGCGTACAAGCAGGACGGGAACGGCGACGGCCGGTTCGACCCCTACGACCCTTGGGACGCCGTCTTTTCGGCGGCCAACATGCTTAAGGCCAACAACTTCGACGCCGACCCGCAGGGGGCCGTCTACAACTACAACCACGCGTGGTGGTACGTGCGGCGGGTCTTCGAGCTGGCGGCGGCCTACTCTTCGGCCATGCTACCCGCCGCCAACGGCGTCTGGCCGCTACCGCCGCAGTACCGCGAGGTGACGTCGCCCTACGGCCCGCGGACCCACCCGGTCACGGGGCTGCCGTCCTTCCACTACGGGGCCGACATAGCCTGCCCGGAGGGGACGCCCGTGTACGCGGTCCTGGGCGGGGTCGTGACCCACGCCGGATGGGACGATGCCTTGGGCTATTGCCTGGTGATCTCCTCCCCCGGCGGTGTCGAGGTCATGTACGGGCACCTCTCGCGGTTCGCTGTATCCACTGGAGATCAGGTTGAGGCAGGGCAGACGGTCGCCTACAGCGGGAACACGGGGTGGTCGACGGGGCCCCACCTCCACCTGCAGGTGGAGGTGAACGGGCGGACGTGCGACCCCATGGAGTGGCTGGGCCTGTCGCAGGGCGGCGGTACAGAAGCGAGCGGGCAGTTGAACTACTGATCGTTAGGCAAAAAGGCCTTTCCAAGGGGTGGTCGGCTATGCTGAGGGCTCTGATCTACCTGCTCTTTTTCTACCTTTTCACCAACTTGCTGGCGGCCTTCTGCCCGCACGGCGAAGGGATCAGCACATGGGTGCGCGCGGTCCCGCGGCGGGTGGTGAAGCCTTACGCCCTGCTGGGGAGGCTGGTCGCCGGGCCGTCCCGCACGAGGCTCTCACTGCTCGTGTTGGCCCAAATGGGCATAATGCCAGCACTCGTTTGAGCCTTCTTTGCTTCATTGGTGGCACTGTCACCGTCGCCCGGAGGGGCCTCCGTCGGCTCAGAAGAGGCGGTGGGGTCGGCGGTGGCGGCGGCCGTCGCCTCCATCGTCTTCCCCGGCGTGATGTTCCTGCAGGCCCGGAACGCCGCCCGCACCGTTGTGTGTGCCATGTGCCTACTTGAAACCGAGGATAAAGTAGGAATACAGAAAGAATGCGGTTGCCCCACAGGCTTGGGCCACCACAGAGGGGACGAGGCCAAGCCGTGCTGGAGCCTTACTTGGCCAAGCCCTCCTTCTAACGAGATGAAGGAGGGCGAACAAGATCCTCACACCGTCCATGCCCACAGCGAGCCACACAAAGTGGTCTGTAACATGGCCGCCACTGATCCCGCAGAACCGGGCCACTTCCCCGGTGATATAAGAGCAAAAAGGTTCCAGCGAGCGCAGGATAAGGTCAAGCATTGGGCTAATGAAGTGTCCAGAATATTTTTGGTGTGCTTTTATACTGTAATTCTCCCCGTGTACGCCCTTTCCCTGCTCTTCACGGCCTTGCGTTCCAGGCTGGACGCCTGCTTGGAAGCGAGATCTGGCAAGGTCAATTTGCTATCTGCCTTCTTCATAATTTTGGGGTGGCTTGCGATCTGGGCGGGCTCTTGGCTGGCGGAGATGTATATGCACGGGACGGTCGCCCGCTACATTGTCGGGGCCCTGCTCTCCCAAAACACCTAAACAGAAAGGTTCAGGCAATGGAGCGCACAAACTCCGCGAATAAGGGGTGATATATCTCGTAGGCACCCCTTTCCCTCCGCCGCACCAGCCCCTTGTCCACCAGTCGGCCCAGCAGGCTCCTGTGCTTGCCGAATGTCTTCGTGACGGGGGCGCCGGGGTGCCGCGCGAGCGCCGCCAAGACCTTCCTTTCGGCGGGCGAGCACGCCCGCCATTCTTCCTCGAATTTTTCCATCTCCAGGTGGCCGATGATCGAACCCCAGTGGGCCTCGAACAGTTCCGCCGTGAGGTGGCACCCTTCGCGGTAGGCCGTGTCCACGAGGTCGCGCATTATGAAAGCGATAAAGTAGGGGTGGCCCAGGGTCTTCTCGTAGAGCTTTTGCACGAACCCGTCGTCTGCCCTCAAACCGCTGCCCACGGCCTCCAGCGGGTGGCGTACCGCCTCAGCGGTGTCAGCCAAGTCAAAGGGGAGGACGGGCATCCGCTCGAAGAACCGCGTCACGGGCTCCGCCGCTTCCCTGACCGCGCCGAAGAGGGTCTCAGGACCGGTCACCACCAAAGGATACCTTGCACCCATGCCTTGCAGGTCTTGGAACAGCGTCCGGAGGGCCAGGAGCGACTTTGGGTGTACCTCCAGCAGGTTCTGGACGTCGTCTATGAACACCACAACCCCGGCGTACCTCTTCCTGAAGTTTTCCTCCCACAGCGAGAGCAGGCCGCGGTAAACCATCTCTACGGCGCTTTCTAAGGGCGGCTCTTCCTTCCGCCGCACGGTCAAGGTGCCGACCCGGACCGAAGAGAGCTCCCACTTTTCAAACTCGCGCGCGAAGGAGGACCTGGGCACGGCGTCCAAGAACCTCCGCATGAAGGCCCTGGCGAATTCATCGAAAGAGGAATACGCGCTGGTGGCGCTAATGCTTATAGCGAGGAGCGCCTTGCCTTCGACCTTTTCTGTTTTGGCAATGCGCGCGAAGCGGCGGAGCAGGCTGGTCTTCCCTATGCCCCAAGGGCCCAACAGGGCGATATTCCACGGCCCTCCCCCGAGTTCGGCCAGGCCGGAATGCAACCCCCTTTGGAAAAACCTCTGCTCCCGGGAACGGTTCGAGAACAGGTGGTCCGGTGCCGGGTAGTAAGGGTTGAACGGGTTGAGTTCCACAGGACTACCACCTTTAGTCTTTTTTTGATACAATTGAAACAACCTTTTTGTTTCAATTGTAACTTTCATGTAACCGCTTGTCAATTCTTTGTTTCCACCGATAGCCGTAGAAAGGAGAAAGAAAACCGATGGCCCGGCCGGTAAAAGTCCAACGCTTTTACCACGAACCCGGGGCGGCCCGGGTGCTGGGGCAGGGCCTACGGGATCTTTTGCGGGGGCTCACGCCCGCCCCCGGGTTGCCCCCCGTAATCGTCTGCATAGGCAGCGACCGGATAACGGGCGATAGCCTGGGCCCCTTGGTTGGGACCCTCCTGCGGGAGAGGCACCCCGGCCTCCCCGTGTACGGCACGCTGGCCGACCCCTGCACGGGGCCAACCTCGGTGAGAGGCTCCCGTCGGTACACCAGGAGTACCCCGGCCGCCCGGTGGTGGCCGTCGACTCGGCCCTGGGGGAAAACGGTAGCGTGGGGAAGATATGCGTCTACCGCGGGGCCTTACGTCCGGGTTCCGGCCTGAACAAGGCACTCCCCGAGGTCGGGGACGTGCATGTGATAGGGATAGTGGACGTCGGGCGCGGTAATTCCTTGGACTTTTTCGCCCTCCAGGAAGTCAGGATGCACCTCGTGTGGGAAATGGCGAAGGTCATAGTGAGGGCCGTTGAGATAGGCGTCGGTATCGGTTTGCTGTCCGGGACGGAGGTGGCGGTTGCCCTTGATACGGTATGAGAGGGGATGAAAGGGGGATCGCCATGCGGGAAAGGTTGCGGCGTTTTCTGCGGAGGTTACGGCGTGAATGGCCGGTGTGGCTGTTCTGGCTGGATGTGGTTTTATGGGGTTTGATGGCATTTATTTTGGGTCGTCGTTAAATGTTTTGAAGCTACTTCCCGAGTTTCATAAATTGCAGTGTCTTTTTGGAGGTTGTCTGTCCATGCGTTTGGATGAACTTATTAAAAAAGCAATAGCCGACATAAGAGTAACACCTATTTTGAGGAAATCGGGAGCATTGTGGAGACGTCTTATCATCTTTTTAAAAGAACCTCCTCCAAAAGAATATGATCATTTGGCCACTATTGCGTTGTTTCTCTTTTTTCTTCTCTCCCTGATCTTGCTGAGCTACTATTTCGGGTGGCCGATTAAATTTGATTAATGATTGCACATACTCCTTACGAAAATGATCATATCTTTGTACCCGAACGCTTCATGTCGAAACTTGTCGACGCTTGAGTAAATCTTTCTTCCGGATACCACCCGCTCGGAGGGTCTACCTTGAAGACCGTCGTCGTGACATCTCCGGCCACTGACGCCGGCAAGACCTTCATAGCGTGCAACCTCGCGGTTGCGGCCGCCGGGCTCGGCGTGCCGGCCGCCCTGCTCGACTTCGACCTGGCCGTCGGGGACATGGTCCGGGCACTGGGCATGGAAGAGGAGGCACGCCGCCCGCACCCGACGGTCGCCTCGTGGAGGGACTACCGCGACCCTGTGGCCGCCGCGCTGAGGGGGCCGGGCGGGGTGGCGGTGTTCCCGTGCCCCGAGAACCCCGTGGAAGAAATAGACCGTGATAGTATAGAAGCGCTCTTCCGGGTGCTGTCTCCCACGTTCCGTGCGGTTGTGGTGGACGCAGGGGCCGATGTGGGGGCTGGCCACTGGAGGACATTGGTGGACGCGGCCGACGAGATCCTGCTGGTGGCCGATTGCGACGAGAAGGCCCTCTACCGGATCAAGCGCTTTCTCTCCGTCTACGGCCGTAGCATTACCGGGAAATGCAGGCTCGTGGTGAACCAGCGCGAGGCGGCACAGCGGTATCTGCCGCGGGACGTCTGGAAGGCGTTGGCCGGAGAGGAGGCCGCCTTTATCAGCGTGACCGAGGTGCCGCATGACCGCAAGATCGCCGCGGGCAAACGGCGGCTCGCCTTAGCAGACCCTGACGGGGCGGCGGCCCGCGCCATTCGGGGCCTTGCGGCCGATCTGTTCGGCATAAGTCTGAGGGAGGCTGGCGAGGCCGGGAAAGGTGTGCCCTTACTCAGGAAGTTCTTCAGCGGCCGTGCCGCACCCCAATCCGGTCCCCCAGCTCCCAGCACGCCGGACGCACGCACCGCCCCGCCTACAGCAGCGCCCGCTTCGGGTGCGGAAACGGAGCATACCGGTACTGCCCCCCACCGGCGTGTGTTTGAAGGCAAAATACTTGTATGCCTCGGGGCACCGCGGCTTGAAGCCTGGCTGGTCGATAGACTAACCGCCCAGAGAATAGAGGCCGCCGTCGTCGGGCCGGCAGGCTTGGGGTCGGCACGGAAGGGGGACGTGCTGGTCGTGTCCCGCGCTTCTGTAGAGGCGGTTGCAGGGCCCCGCAGTGCTGGTGCAAAGGTCGTGCTCATTTTAGGACAATCCACCCCCGACGAAGCGGCGCGGTACGAGGCCGACCGCGTGGTTTGGTGGCCGCAGGGGAGCAAATTCCGGGCGGAGGACCTCTTGGGAGAGGTGCTGTCGGTATGCCGTGGCGACCGGCCTGCGGAGGTACACGGCCCCGGTACTACCGGACGGCCGGAAGCCCCTGAAGAGCCTGCGCAAACGGAGCGGGCGAAGGATGAAGGTAGCGGCCGTGGCACGGAAGGACAAACGCCGGAAGCCTTGGCTGCAGATCTTGGTGCGGAAGCTGGCCGGGAGCCGACCGCGGGCTCCGGCACGTCGGTCGGCCCGGAACCCGCTAGCGGTCGGGGGAGCAGTGCCCCCGTCAGAGGCGGCGTCCTGGTCCTGGCGGACCAAAGCGTGGTTGCCTTGCTCAGGTCTGCCGGGTTCAGGCTGGTCTCCGACCCCCGCGAGGCGGCAGCGTGCGTGTGCGACGTGCCCAGGGCCGCCTTCGCGCCTCCCGGGGTACCGGTGCTGGTCCTCAGGACGGGTTCCGTGTCCGACCTGTCGGCCGTGATGGCGCGGCCTGGCGCGGTGCTGGTCGACGCTGAGGAAGTGGCCGAAAGGCTCTTGGCCGTCCTGGCCCGGCACGGGGCCGCAGCAGAAGGATCCCCGGTGCCGACGGGTTATGCACGCTCGGGAGGGGCCGCGGACGCCCGCGGCCACCGGATTTCTGATGCCCGGGAGGGTGCCGCGGGAGGACTTGGTGCCTCTCCGGGCGGTGGGCCTGCCGCGCGGGAGGAAGGGGATCGCGGTGCCGCTGTACCACCACCGGCGGACGCGGCCGGTGACCGCCAAGTCCGGACAGAGGACGCCGGGAGCCACCCCCGGAGGCCGAACCTGTTCGTCATCCCCGGCCACCGTGCCGGGGGCGGCGTGGCCGTCCCGGAGCACGGCGCGGTCTTCGTCGTGTGCCCCGGCGAACCGCCCATGGCGGGCCGTGTGGCGGCCCGCTTGGCGGCGGAGATCCCCGGCTCCGCCCTGGTCTGTGCCACGGGGTCTTCGACCGCCGCACTGGCCCTCGGTATGAGGCCCGAGGACTTGGTCCTCCGCGATTGGCGCATACCCGGTGCCGACGCCCCGGTGGAATTCGGGGGCGTCACGGTGTGGCCGGTGGACCCCGGGAAGTTCCTCGAGGCGAGGGACGCCCCGGTGCACGGCTTGGTCGGCCAGATACGGGGCAGGTTCCCCCTGGTCGTGGTGGACTGCGGCGGCGACCTCTCGGTCTGCACCGCCGCGCCCCGCGACGCGGCGATCTTGATCATCCGCACCGGCGACAGCCTCGCCAGGTGGGCCGTGGAGCAGTGGACGAAGAGCTACAGCGGGAACGTCTTGGTCTTGGAGCGTGGCGAGGTCCCCGTGCTGGAGCATGTTGGGAACGGGTTCGCCTTGAGGGCGGGGAAGCTGGGCGATAGCGTGCAATCTGACGTTGGGGCGTAGAAAAGCGAAGTTACGGCATCGACCCGCGGTTCGACCTGACGGTGGGACGGTGGTAGCCTGTGGTAGCGACCTCTCCTAGTATTCCCATCTATAGCGTCCAATTGGCGCACTCGTCGTTGACCTCCAACGGCACGGACGTGGCGGCTGGCGTACTCGGCTTCTGGCTGAGGTAGCACGGCGACCAAGACGTCGCTGTCGTCGGTGGCATGGAGGGCCTGTGCGTCGAGGCAGGGAGAAGGAATTTTGTGGTTGTATTTTCTCAAAGGGGGATGGACTGATGAAACGTTCGTTCTGGCAGGACCCGGGTTATTCTTTCTTCTTGGTCATATCGGGTCTTTTCGTGGCCCCACTATCGGCCTTATTGGGTTATTGGGCCGCAAGGGACAGGGGCATGGTGTTGACCGTTGCCGTTTTCTCCGCTTTTGGTAGCGTCTTGCTGTGCTTCGTCGCCTTATTTTTGTTGCTCTATACGATCTGGTTCGTTTGCAACAGCAAGGCGTTTGCCCAGAAGGAAATCCGGGAATTCCTACCGAAATACAGACCGCTAACCTTTAGAGAAAGATTATTTCGGTGCTTTGATTATTCTAAGTTAGAATGAGAGGTGTCGCTATGGTCGAACTGTCGTTAGGCATGACCATGTTTGTTTTCTTGATCCTCGTACCCGGCCTGCTGGCACTATGGGCCTCCGGAAGGCCCGCGGAGAGCGGGCTTTTTAGGGAAGCGGTATATCGCGGGGTGCTCGTTTTTGCAATAGCGGTGATCTTCTCTGCCCTTGTTGAAGGGGTGAGCCGTGCTGTGGGGCGTTCCGTCCCGTTGGCGAGCAACCTTGTTGGCCTGCTGGGCGGCCCGGACGGCTTTGCAAGGACTTTTGCCGGGTGGGCACTCGCACTCTTTTGTTTGGCCGTCGCATCCGGCTTCTGCGACCTTTTCATGGATCTCCGTGGCGTCCGTTCCCTGAAGGCACAGACACGCCTCCGGAATTTCTTGTTGAGTGGGACGTCCTTCGAGATCTCGGCACGGGACGACATGCTGTTCTACATCTTCCTTTATTACAGGTGTGCTGGGAAAAGGCCCTACGTTACAGTACAGGTCGAAGGCGGCGGTAAGACCGTCGAGGGCGAGGTGCTGAAGTTCGCCTGGGGCCCCAGAGGCGGGATGCTCCTGCTCGACGCCGACGACCCCCGGAAAACGGTGTGGCTACCGCTCGCACGACTTTCTTGGGTGCGGTTCGAAAACACAAAATGGGATCAAGATCGAGATGTCTTGCCGCAATGGCTCCAGGAGTGGTTTGAAATGCTCCACCCGGGGCTGGCTGATGAAATTAAAGAGAGGCTGGAGAAAAAAGGAAATAAGCACAATTTTGGATACTGACTTCCACCCCCTGGCTTTAGGGGCTGTTGAAAAAGAGCGTTTTTCTTGACTCGATTAATATACAGCCCATTGAGAAACAGACGTGTTAAAGCACAAAGCTATCGAGCTTGGGCGAAAAAGAGAAAAACTCGCTACGGTTTGGGACCGGATCCTTTTGAGGTTTCCAACAGGTATAACAGCCTCCCTCGCTTTGGGAGGTTTTCTCTTAGTTAATACTTTGACCATGCGCTTTATATTCTGGGCTGTAGCAGTTAACAAGCACTGTTCTTTAACATGTTCAAGACCTCTAAACTTAGCCTTCCTAAGCCCGTGGTGTTCTTTGGCTTCCCCAAATATGGTCTCAGGCCCAGTACGCCGCCAGACTGCGGCCTCCCGTGCCTCACGCCGCTTGAGCAAGCGGTCGATGTATTCATACACCGCTGCGTCCACATGTCGTTTGATGGTTCGACCTACTCTCTCGGAGGTGGTACACTGAGATTTATACGGGCAATCCTTACAGTCTTTAAGTCTTGCCCGGTACACTTTCATGATCCCCCGGTCTATATATCCCTGGTACCGTAAAACCTTATCATTGGGACAAATGTAGCAGTCGTGCTCGGCATCATATTGGAACTTTTCCTGGGGCCAGATCTTTGAGTTGGTTTCGTGAAAATTTTGATGGGGAATAAAAGGTTTAATGCCTAGCGCCAGAAGTTCCTTATAGACACGGGATTCACCGTGGGCCTTGTCGCCTGATACGGAATCCAACCGAAAGCCGAATTTGAACATCTGTGAGGTTACCATAGGAACCAGTACCTGGGCCTCATCAGCGTTGCCAGGGATTACTTCAACCCCGGTGATAATATTGTACAGGCTGTCTACCGTAACACACTCTATATAGCCCAGCTTCTTCGGTTGTCCAGGACGGGCAAATATCCTAGCATCCGGGTCAGTACTACTTATATGAGTGGCGTTAGTCTTCTTCTCTGACTTTTTTATTTTGCCTGACCTTTCCTCACCACCATTGGTCCCAGGAGTAAAAATCGAGCTCGCTTGTCGGGGTTCCTTACCGTGCGTCGCGGAGGTACCTCCTTGCCCAAGGATGACAGAATCGAGTTCCTCATTCGAACCAGGAGACAAGTCCGGCTCCTTCTGCGCGTCTTCCTGATCGCTGGCTGATTGTGATTCCTCTTCTACCACTAGTTCTACAGGATTTTCCTGTTCCACTTTTTGGATGTACTCCGTAGGGGACATCTCAACTACCCGCCTGGGTACCATGGAATCGTAAGAAGCGTTCGCCTGAATAGTGGTACCATCAAAGGAAAGGTGTTTGCCGGCCACCAGGCCCGCCGCAATACACTGCCGGACAATCTCATCGAATATTTCTTGGAAGATGGGTGTGCCCTTGAAACGGCCGTGGCGGTTCTTCGACAGGGTGGAATGGTCGGGAATCTCCTCCTCCAGCTCGTACCCTATGAATTCCCTGAAGGCCAAGTTGACCCGGATCTGTTCCATGAGTTCGCGTTCGGAAGTAATGCCGTAAAAATAACCTATAAGCAGTATCCGGATAAGCACTTCGGGGTCAATGGAAGGTCGGCCAGTGTGAGAGTATAAATGAGCCACCCTCTTCCGGATGAAAGAAAAATCGACTATCTTTTCTACCTGACGCAGAAAATGGTTTTCCGGGATAAGGCTGTGCCAACAACCAAAGAACATGGAAAACTGACGTGTCTTCCGGCCCATCATCTACCCTCACCCTTCCTAAGAGGCGGGCGGTCCGCAAGGATAGAGTGCATAGCAGCCTCGACGCGTCTTATCCACCGGTAAACAGTTTCGCGTGATAGTCCGTATTGTCTGGCGAGGGAGGCGATGGGTTCTCCTGCCCAGTATCGCTTTACTATTTCAACTCTTGTTTGCACTGGGATAGATTTCCTAGCCATGAGCATGCCTCCCATATTGAGACATTTCATGGCCTCATTATAGCATAATTACTGTATTCATACAATATCTATGTCTTATTATGATTTACTTGCTTAATATAATCATGGCTTTGTTTTTCAACAGCCCCTTTAGCCATGGGGGAAAGTCAGCGAGTAAAAGTTGATAGGGATTAATAGCAAACTACCAGGAGGCGTGGGCAGAGAGGGGAGAACTCATATGTCATTCGACGAACGCCCTGTAATGATAGCACTTGCCGGGCTCGGGCTCAGCGGATGCGTGGGCGCCCTTAAAGCTGGAGTGCCCTTGCCAGTGGCGGTCGTGTACGGCCTTGCCGCGGCGGCGTCGCCCGTAGTGCTGGGGCTGGCACTGTGCGGGGTGGGTACGGCCGTGTGTACGGCAAGGGAGGCCTTGGAAGCACGGCGCGCCCTGGTCAGGCGCAGGTACACGCCGAGGCTTTTTACCAGGGTTGGGGAGGAACTCTGGGTGGTGTGGCTCCCCGGGGCAAGGCGTGCCCTCGGCGGGCGGAAGAAGGGCGAGGCATACAGTTTTGAGCCCTGCTTTGGGGACGAGTGCTGGAGCGATGAGGTTACGCCCGAAGAGTGGGCCGAAATAGAAGAGTGGTTGTCTCACGATTTGGCCACAGAGGAAGGCAAGTTGGCACAGGGCCGCGCCCGGGTCGGCGTTCTTGATTCTTCCGGCGAGGTGGTCGAGACGCTGAAGAGCATGGGCTACAGAGAGGTGCCGCTTGTGGAGTTTAAGCGTGCTGTAGAGCAGTGGCGGAAGTTCACGTATTTGCGTCGCAAGGTGCGGAAGAGGAACCGTAGAAATTTTTAATAGACGTACCTAAGCCGATTGCGGTAGAATATTGGAAGGGAGGGGAAGGTGGTGCCTGCCGTGTCAGAAGATATCATCCGAGAAATTGAAAAAGGCAGAAAAGAGGTAGCCGCGGGCGAAGGGAAGACCGTGGACTTTGGTTTTTATCTCTTTCTGGACAGGATAGAGGGTATAAGAACCGATATACAAAGGCAGATCAACGATGTCCAGAAACAGATCAACGATGTCCAGCGGCAGATAGTAGAAGTAAAAGAAGAGCTACGGCGGGAGATAAAACAAGAAATCAACGGACTGCGGCAGGAGATGAAGCAGGAAACCAATGGCCTACATCAAGAAGTCAATAGTCTGCGGCAGGAAATGAAGCAGGAAATCACTGCCCTGCGTCAAGAGTTAAAAGAAGACATACGCCATATTGACGGGAAAATAAACAACATCATCTGGGCGGCGATAGGGACGTTCTTCGCGGTGTTGGTCGGCTCGGCGGGCATTGTGGTGGCGATATACTATACGCTGGGGAAATGAGCGCTCTTTTTGGGATTAAGGCGGTTTTGCCAAGGGCGGGGCGCACCCGCTTTTTTTGTGGGTTGCTATATGGGGCATGCCAAGCACTCAAAGCCCTGCTCAATAAAGTGTTGATCGAAAGCAAAGGCCTTTTTGATCCCCAGCCTTCTCATTACCGCAAAGCTGATCGTATCCACCAAGCTCAGCTTCCTTCGGTTGGCCGCCAGAACAGCGCTCATACCCAGAGAATGCAGAGGAGCGTCTACCCACTCAATTTTGAGTAGCGGCTCGATATCCTCATGAAAGACCCGTACCGCCTCCATGCCGAGCCTGTGTTGGATCAGGGCATAGGTTTCTACCAAAACGTAACTGGTAGTGAAAAGCGCGGTACGGGAATTTAAAAGGCTTTCCCAGACGGCCTTGGCCTGGCTGTGGTTGTCGTCATCCGCGTCGAGGACAGCTAAGAAGGCGGAAGTGTCGACGAAAACCTTCACTCCACCACCGCCTCCGCGAGATAAGCATCATGATTAACAGAAAGATCCTTAAGACCGGAACGGAAGCGCCCGGCTGCCGACAACGCACGGTTTATCCGGTCTTCATCGTCGGCGTTGCTTCCTGACGCCAAGACCAAGTCGACGCCGCGGCGGATGAGCTCCGCCATCGACACATTTTCCGCGGCACTCAGCTTTTTCAGTGCCTCGAACTGGGCCTCTGTAAGCTGGATTTGGGTGCGGATCATAATACCACCCCACTCTCGAAAGGGATACTTACATGATTACACCCTACGCTGTAATGTTAGCATAATCTTGTTTCGATTTCAACCTCAAAACTCAGAAATGTACTGCCCCAGCTACGGCCTCTAATTGAGTTTTGGGCTACACTGGGTGCCCTCCATTTTTCCGGCTCGGCACCGTTGGTGCATCCTTGCCGTCGGCGGCCGTGTGTAGCCTTACTCCGGCGGTACCGCCCGTAGTGCCGGGAACGGTCTTGGAGGGGCGGACACGGTCGGGAGATCTGATTGGCGGCGTAAAAATCCGTAATTCGACAAGATCTGGCGCCCGGGCGGCGTATCCTGCCCAAGAACGGCGGATGTTCTGTTTTATCATTATCTGTCATGTATAACAAAACTTGGTAAATCTAACAGCTAATAGTAAAATAAAGTCAGAGAAAGTTAAGAAAGTTGGAACGAGCAGGGCTTTGGCACCCGATGTCGAATCGATTTAAGGGAACAAGACAAAATTAGGATATAATGCCGAGTAACAGTAAGGGGAATCGGATATGTTGAAAGTGCTCAAAGTATTCTGCATCGAACTATTGAAGACCTTCTTGCTGGCCGTGTTCGCTGTCATCAAGTTGGTCATCGGACCCATCCAAGCTTTCCACAAATGGTGGGCCTCCGTAGATAAGTCATTTCTGTGGTTCTGCACGGGGTTTTTCGCTCTGGTCAACTTCGCCGCCACCCTCGTGATGGTCATAATAAGTGTTTGCCTCTACGTATTCTTTATCATCGCATGGCCTATAACTGTAATCGCCGGTGCCGCGTTCCTGTTTGCCTACCTGCTCACGCCCCTGCTCCTCCTGTGGGTGGGCTGGGCGGCGCTCCGGACGTGGTACCGCTTCCGCGGTGAGGGGCTCGAGCGGCGGTTCCTCCGGTACAGGGCCGCCTGGGAGCGGGGGCTGGACAGGCTCTTCGCTCCGATAGAAAAAGTCGAGTTCTGGCTCTGGGAGCTGTGGGCGGGAAAGGGTGGCAAGTCCGACATCCGCACTGAAGTTGACTATAGTAAAAGTTTTCAGACGAAAAGGGGGTGGTAAGATTAACGTCAGAAAAGGTCAAACTTGTGGTGTAGCGAGCGTGGGGTCAGAATAACCGCGCTTTTGTGTAATCCGAAAACTTTTGTGGCAACGATTTAGAAAGGAGTGGTATGATGAGCAAAAAGCTTATTGCCTTGACCTTCTTGGCCATCTTTACCCTCGCCTTGGTATCCGGGGCCGTGCCCGCGGGGGCACAGAGTATGGAGGGTGTAGCAAAAATTTATCCTGATCAATATTATCCGCCTGAAAGTGAACCATATGTTAGGGTATTTGTTTTTGATGATCCTGGTTTTAATACACCATTTATTAAATTGCCCCCTGATAAGTGGGGAAATCCTCAAATATTAGTGGGGCGTTCAATTGACATCGCCCAGCCCGAGTGGAAGCCGTTCACGGATGCGAACTGGCGCACCCAGTTCCCGATAAGGTTCGTGGCCGAGGCCCTGGGTTACCAAGTAGACTGGAGCGACAAAGACCAGAAAGTTACCTTGACGAAGAACGGCCACACGGTGGTAATGTACATCGGTAGCCGCACGTACTATGTTGACGGCGTGGCAAAGCAGATGGATACTGAGCCGTTCCTGCAGGCCGACCGTACCTTCGTGCCGTTGAGGTTCGTGGCTGAGGGTTTGGGGTATGTAGTTGATTGGGTAAAAACCCACAACTTTGTGTATATAGGTCCAAAAGCATAGGAAAATAAGTAGAGTACAAACTTAAATATCGATTGTTGCACCCTTCGTAAGGGTGCTTTATTTTTTTAAAAAACCATTTTGTGGAGGAGGGATGTCGAGTGAAGCCTAAAGTTAAAGTACGTATACTCACAGTACTTATGACTATTCTATTCTTGCTTACAAGTGCAACTTCAACTTGGGCGAAGGCATCCTTTGACCCAACCTATGGTAGCGAGGTAAAGACCTTCGGCTTCACAGACGAAAGGAACCGTGAGGCCTTCTCGCACGGAAGGACGGCGTTCTTCCCGCTCTTCAAAAGCGACTTCGGCATATCCTTCAGCCAGCCGCTCATCCTGAGCGGGAAGAGATGGGGGTTCGAGGGGGCCGTATTGGTGGCGGCCGGGGGTCCCCGCCAGACCTGGCTGATGTTCTGGAAGGTGCCGCCGGAAATGCTCCGCGAGGCCGGGAAGAAAAACTTCCGGGACATGGCCAGCACCCCGCCTTATGCCACGGTCGACCTGCACGACGTTGACACCACCCACAGCGACCCCACATACTTCGAGGACGGCGGCCGGAAGTACATCTACATCGGCCTCCGGAACGGGAACCTGGCGGTGGTAGACGTCACGGACATCGACAACCCGCAGGTGGTCTTCAACTCGCCTCCGAGTGCCATTGATCCTAATATTAGTGCTACGGATATAACCTCAGCTCCTTATATAACAAAATGGAAAGGGCATACCGTGGCGGTGACGGCCTCCGGCAACCGCCCGTGGGTGCTCCTATGGACGGATCCTTTAGACGCTACCAAGAGGAATGTGCTGAAGCTCAGCGTCCGTGCGGTGCGTACTTCTTCCTCGCCAGGTCCTTTAGAGGGAGGTTTCCTGATTGGGTGTGACAACGGATTGGACAATGAAGGCTACATTGTATATTGGAGATTTAACGACATTTTAGCGGAAGATCCACATGGTAAAGTTTACTTTAAAGGCTCCAATTTTTCTATTTTACCTACCCGCAGCTCCGCCGTGGCCTCCTTCGCGGTGGACCCGGAGAAGCGGGAAGCGTACTACAACGACAGCCGCGCGAATGTGTATAAGTTTTACGTTGGACCTAGTGGCAAGCTATTTGAAGATTGGCACTACTACTTCCCCGGCCTGACCTTCACCCACAGGTCGCCCGCCCTGACCGACAGCAACGTCTACGTGCCCATCGGCACGCGCAAGGGCCTCGACGGCCAGGGCGGCCTGCTGGTGGTGGACAGGAATGGCAACGAGGTGGCACAGGTCTATTTCGGCAGCAAGGTCGGCACGGCGCCCGTGGTGTGGCGGTATGACGAAGGCGCGACCGTCATAGTCGGCACCCAGGGCAGCCGCGAGGGCGTAGAGGGGGTATACCCGGGCGAGACGCCCGACCAGACCCCGGCCCTGGCCCTGCTCGACGCCATGGACGGGTACAGCAAATACGACGCCGTGACCCTGGAGGAGCTTGGGCCCACGGGCGAGTCCTTCGGCACTGGCGTGAGCGGCCAGGTGTCCATAGGGTCCCTGGAGCCGACGGGCCACTTCTCCATAATGGCCCTGACCCACGCCAACGGCGTCTACGTATGGGCCATGCTTCCGCTGGACATCAAGGCCGAGATAGTCGACACCGGAGTCCCGGCCGGGCAGAAGGCCGAGCCGGACCAGAGGTACACGGCCAAGGTCCGGTTCACCGTGCTCCATGCCCCCGACGAGTTAGTCGGCTCTTGGGAGGGCTGGGTGCCCATCGTCGCCTACCACCGCTTGGGCGGGGGGAATACGTATTACCAAGCTACGCTCAAGGACGCTTCCGGGAACGAGTGGCCCTACTCCGAGGACACCTACCTTCTGGCCGGTCGGAAGGAATACATCTTGCACGTGACGCACACGGGCCAGGTGGTGGAGGCGTATTTTGACTGGACCGCACCCGACGGGTACTCTGAGACGGTGCTGGCCGCGGCGGTGAACATGAACTATCCGGCCCCCGAGATGGCCGTGGTGCCGGACGGGACAAGGTTATCGAAGTGGTTGCCGGAGACGGATTATGGGAACAATGTGGTGGAAGTTAAAGTGCCTGTTTCGGTAAAATATGATGTTTACGTCAAGGCTTGGCCTTTCAAGAGCACTCTTGAAATACCTTGGTGGGGCGATAGGACGGTCAGGGCTGGAGTGAATATTCGAATAGGGCGGGCAGATGATGCTAGAGATCCTGTGGACGTTGATGTGATTGTGGACGGCCCGGCGGGCAGGGTAGTGTACAGGAGGACGTTGAAGCCTGGTGCTAGTTTAAGCGTGCCTCCTTATAGGTTCCCTGTGAGTTCGGCTGGTACGTATATAGTTAAGGTTGAAGCGTGGCCTGTTGGGGTAGACGATTCAAATCCGGCGAATAACAAGGCTACGGTTCCCATTACAGCAATAGAGATGCAGCCTCCGGATATCGGACCTCGTGATGACTCTGATCTCCATGCTGAATTGGGAGGTTGAGCCGGGGTTTGCCGTACTCCCTTTCGGATTCGGGAAGGGAGTACGGCTTTTTTTCTTTGAGGTGATAAGGTATGGTAAGCATTGAACACCAGAAGGGTTTCACTTTACTCGAGTTCGCGGTAGCATTTGCTGTTTTTCTGGCTTTTACCATTGGACTTATTACTACAGCAATGTGGGGAATTGGCGGGTTTTTCTTGCATAACGCTGCAAGCGAAGCTGCTCGGAAATATGCCGTTACAGCTGATACAGTTTTAGCGCAGGAGTTGGTCCGTGAGCGGATAGGGCGCTGGGGCTTCGTCTTTATTGACCCTAATACCGTGCGAGTATCCGTCAGACGTGAGGGTTCTAAGGCTGTCGTGATGGTTAGTGCTGAACCTAGAGTGAAAAAACTCTATTTTTATCAGATGCCAGAAATAAGGAGGGAGGCTTCTTGCACGATGGAGTACAGGTTCAGGAACCCGGGCGAATTCAACTAGCGGCGGGCCACCAGAGGGGTTCCGTCCTGGTGGAATTGGCGGCCGCGTGTATGCTATTGCTGGCCTTCTTTTTCGCTTCCATTGAAACGATGTTTTTGGTGCGGGACAGTATTTACCTCCATAGGCTCGTCCGGGACGCGGCACGGGAGGCCGCCATCACGGGCAGCGTAACGGCCGGGGAGCAGAAGGCGCGCGACCTCGCCGCCATGTATTTCGGTCGGAACGGCTCTCGGGTACGCGTGGAGTTTTTCCTGTACGCCGAGTCCCAAAAACGTAGCGTTACCTGCGTGGCCACGTACCCCCACCGCGTGTTCGGCGAGTACTCGGCCCGCGTTTTGGGCGGATGGGAGGTGAACCTTGGTGCACATGCCACCTTCGGCTGGTACGACTTCACATAAGTACCTATCTGACGAGCGCGGTGCCGTACTGTTCATTATGGCAGTTATGTCCGTAGTGTTAGCCATATTTTTTGTTGGTCTCGCCGAAATCGGGAGGTTTCTGATACTGCGTGAGCAGACATATACAGCTGCTGACGCGGCCGCGCTAGCAGCTTCCCTTTCCGGGGTCCAAAAAATGGTAAAGATAAGAGTTATTACGGACCGCGGTGAAGAAGAGCATTGCAGTTGTGACGAAAATAGTTGTGACTGTTGGTGCTCCAGTTGCGGTACGGTGGTGCGAGAGGTGACGGGGCGTGAAGTGGACCTCATAGACAACGGCGGTTGGCGTGACTATTGCGTCCCATTTTGTAGTTGCGGTAGAGGGAGCTGTGACTATGAGATATTGGAACGGTGGGTCCAGTACAACCCCTACTGGTCGCAAAGAGCGGCGGAATCATTCTTCCAAGCCAATCGTCCCTGGCTGGCGGATCTAGCACAGGTGACCCGGATAAACATACATGGTGATCGTCGCGACCCGTTTTACCCGTCCGTTACAGTGTACGCTAAGGCGATTATTCAGAGTATTGCTCCCAAGCTCTTCAGCGTTTTTCCTGAAAGTTATACTACCGACGTCTGCGCACAAGGAGATACGTTTTACCGTGACCCGCATACAAAGAAATGGTCGCCCGCACCTCCTGATGCTTGCTGGAATGATTAAGAAAGGGGGTTTTCGAACTTGGACACCGCATCCATAGCCGCGCTCCTCGCTGCGGGGGCGGTAGTGACCCCCGCCCTGGCTAAAACCTTCACCATGGACAAAGATAAGATGCGCGAAGTGCTGTGCCGCACCGGGGTGAAGCTGGTCTCGGAGGAGGAGAGGGGCGAGATCGGGCGGAAGCTGGCGGAGGCGGGG
>Ga0080004_1104526_pt1 | contig 31801 bp, 34 predicted proteins | sample WasSprMetagenome_FD_69207 | JGI IMG/M metagenome (GOLD analysis project Ga0080004, IMG submission 69207) | Sulfidic aquatic microbial communities from Washburn Spring, Yellowstone National Park, USA - WS (SPADES assembly) (version 2) | ecosystem: Environmental > Aquatic > Thermal springs > Hot... | reverse complement strand
TGCAGGATGTGCTTACATAGCCCCTTACCTCACTACCTGTAGCCTCAAGCCTTGTGCACCCCCAATCAACAGCAATATACACAGGCTCAACGCTAAGCCTGCTCCTCGAGTACGCAAACCTCACCTCTAACTTAACAACATGTTTTAGGTGCCTCTCCCCAACCCTCTTAACAATCCTAAAATCAACTCCAAAAACAATGGGGTTCTCAGTATACTTCATAAAGAACAGCTCCTCTGGTGCCCAAGAAAAGCGGACGTGAGGAGCGTAAGGAATCTTCAGCAACTCCTCCCTAGATAAAGCCTTTGACAGGAAGTAGATTGCTTCAAGAATATTTGTCTTCCCCGCCCTATTGGGCCCTACAAGAAGGTTTACACCAGGCTTAAGCTTAAGGGCGATTCTCTTAATGCTTTTGAAGCTCTCAATCGTTATCTGCTCAGGAAATACCTTAACCTCTACAACCATGGCAAAGCATCCTTACAACTCTACAACTTAGTATTGTGATTCAGAAATATTAAACCTGATCGGGTTATGCAATATGAAATACAATCTAGTTCTTCAAAACGTTTTCACAGGAAACCATGCCTGATAATGATTTAGAGCATTTCAGCTAAGCTATTACCAATTTTTTGTAGCAATTAATGCTTGTTGTTCGTTGCTAGAGCTTTGGGCTTGGAGAAGCTTACGAATACCTGTACATAATCTCCTACACCTAATCTACGCTAAGCAATTTTCTGAATACATCGAATACTTTGCAACACTAGACACAGCCATTATAAGCAGAGCAAGTGTTATAGAGAAGGTGCTAGGGGTCAAGGTTATAGATATATAACCACCTACTCCAAGCCTTGAGCTCCAATCCTCACAACTCTCATTAACTACGTGACTACAGCTACAACCTTTGCTAATCCTAGCTTAGGAAAGCATACAAAGAAAGCTTCTCATCAGCATATTTCTCTTGACAGTAATACTGTTTTGATGATGTGTTGGGAAAAGCTTAAAATATGTTGTACAGTATTGGTTCTTGACATAGGTGTGTAGTGTGAGTGATGCTGTAGAGCATCTGGCTATGGCTAAGTAGCATCTTGATGAGGCTTATAAGCTTCTTGAGCATGGAGACCCCTACGATGCTTGTGAAAAGGTTTGGGCTAGTATTAAGCACTCTACGATAGCTTTAACCATGGCTGTTCTAAAAGAAGCAGCACCTCTAAAGAAAGTTTCATGGAGATCATTTGTTAAGGAGGCGTTCATGAAGGCTGGCCTTAGCGAGGATGAGGCATCTGAGTGGGCCTCATACTTCATAGATGTTAGGAAGGGTCTCCACGGAGACTGCTTCTACGGGCTAATATACGAGGAAGAAGAACATAGACCACTAATGGAGAGAGCCAGAAAATATATAGACCTTGTCGACAAGATCTTGAAGAAACTTGAGTATCAGCACAGCAACAAACTCTAGAAGGGATAGAGGTTAGGTATTAGAAATACTTTCAGCGAGTGACCTTTATTTCTCCTTTCTATACTGCTTTGGTATAGAGTTTGTAGACTACCTGCTTTGCTTGGTCTAGGAGATTCAGAGCCTTAGACCAGAAATTGATGAATGTATCCCTATCCAAGCCCTCTTCATAGAAGTACCTGTGGAGCACCCCACTAGTGTTTAGAAGTTCGTGGAAAAGGTCTCTATACCTCTACTCAACATTGTGGGCGACATAGTTGTAGAGCTTTTCATGAACCCAATGAGCAATGAAAACACCTTTCAGTACTGCATGAAGCTTTACCAGAGCTGTTACAGCACCCCAGAGTTTCTCAGCTGCTTGCTAAGCATCTTGTCTAGAACCCTTTGCAACTAGAGCTAGAGTTTTCTGTAAACCTCAGCTCTCTCACTAAGGTTCCTCAATAGGTTCCTCAGCTTATCAACAACATCATCAATACTCCAATCAACAGCTTAATTGCGAATCACAGATCTTGGGGTATTCACGAACAGATCTTGTAAAGAATCCTAGAAAACCTATTGCTACCCGTTACAACTGAAAGCCTCGCCTTTCAAGGCGGGGATGGGGAGAAAAGCTTATAAACTCTTCTATATTGGTGTTTCTGCGGTTGCCCCTAAGCATATGGATGTGGGATTGGCAACCATATAGAGATGGGGGGATCTCTGACCACCCCGACTGCTCTGCAGATGACAGATGTATCCCCGAATAGATGCAGAGAACCAATGAACTGCCAAGGGGAGCCCTTGCCATTCAGAGCGGGGAGGAGGTCAGTGTATCTGGAACCATACCTGCTCTTTCAAGTGTTAGTAGACCTATCACAATGTTTTCGTCTAATCCGCTTTGTCTTAACACTCTCTTCACATCCTCTGGTATGCTGGTCACCGCTACAGCTTCGTACTTTAGCTCTTCATCCTCAACTCTAAGCATAGGGACAACAGCTTCTAGAGCCCTCAGCACTTGCCCTGAGATTGAGATGAGATTTAGTACTCTACCTGTGTACTCAACACCTATCCTCTCAGCTAACACATTGTCTATAAGTGTCATCCTAGCACCTGTATCGACAAGAGCTACACAGCTATAGGTGTCTCTGAATCCATGTAGAGAAACCCTTGCCTTAACTATAGTCACTTAGATAACACCAAAGCTAGAGATCTAAAGCTGTTTTGAAAGGTTTACGGGGAAGCATTATTTTACCTCATCTTCTTCACTTCTTCCTCAAGCTTTACCATAACCTCCTCAATCTTCCTCATCGCATACTCAACCTCATCTGGTTGGTACACACCCTCATAGAAAACCTCCTCATGTAAAGTCTTCATCAAGTCGCTGTATAGTGCTCTCAAATCCTCTCTTCCAATCTTCCTCAAAATCCTTCTCCTCTCACCATGGCTACTAGGTTCGATACCTTCAACAGCCCTTATATAAGCATTCACAGCTATGACCAGAGCCAGAAATGCTTTGTCTGCTGCATTCCTATACAGAAAGATGTCGTTTAGCTTAACAGCTTTCTCAAACTCCTCCTTAGCATACCTCAAAACCTCTTTAGCAAGCTCAAAACACATTAACAGAACACCTCCGAGACACACAAATAATTACTTACTGGTCTGCTCATAGCTTTTCTAGCCCTCTACTCCCTAGTTACGATGGGCACTATCTCTATTTCGTAGCTTTTTGCTAGCTCCTCTACTCCTCTGTCTATGAATCCCCCTACTATCACTAGCCTCGGCTTAATTCCTGTTACCTTCTTGTAAAGCTCACCAATTCTGTGAAGCTCTATTACATCTCCTCGTGAAACCCTGGACTTGATCTCAACAAGTATATGCTCATTATCTTTTATGAGGAGATCCACTTCAACAACTGCTGGCTTTTCATAGACAAATCCTTCAGTATCGTTATACACCCACTTCTCAACTTTTGCCACTCCGAAAATCTCTTCAATAACGTGCTTCATAGCTTCTCTAAAGCCCTTCTCACTCAAAACACCAAAGCGGTGAGCAACAGCATTAACAAGTCTGCTAAACTCCTCAATCCTCTTACCCTGCTCTTGAACAGCCCTTGTTAATTCCTCTAACCTTCTGCTATGCTCTGCAAGGATTTTCCCATGTTCTTGAACAACTTTTGTCAGCTCCTCTAACCTCTTACTATGCTCTTGTAAGATCTTTGCATGTTCTTCTAGTCTCTTCTCAACCCTATCAACCCTATCAAGCATCTCCCTGAAACCAGTCTTCATATACTCCGCTAAGGTCTTAACAGCCTCTGCTATATCCTTAAGCTCCTCAGATCTCGCTTTCCTAACAGCTCTCTCAACAACCTCCTCAAGCCTACCCCAATCAATAGACACACTAGCGCTACTCATTGTACAGACACCTTCCCAGGAGTATAGTAGGTGCTAAAAGAGTATTTTAGCTCTCTCCAAAAGATGCCGTGCCTCAGCTCATAGGCCTTGATACTGCCACGAACCTTGCTCCTCTCAGCCTATGTGTGCAGATCCTTCAGAATCTCTTCCCTTAAACCATGTATTACTCATGGAGGTGACAAGCCTTGTGCTCTGTTATGGTCCACCACCAAGGTTTATTTACTGGGTTAGCTAGGAAGTGAGGCAAAGTCTTGTGAGCATTTTCAGCACTCATTTCTTGAAACAATTCTCTTAAATCAGGGTTTTGCTCCTGTTCCCTCACTAAACATTCTCCTTAGCTTCTCTCCACTCCTCTTGCACATCTCTTGCTAGTTTCTAAAGCTTAGCTATATGTATGCTGTTTCCCTAAGTTTAATATCGTATAGGTATATCTTACAAGGTTCTGCATCGCTATAAATAAGTCTATACTTCCCTATTCTGATTCTCTTAAAGCCTTTGAACTCTCCCTTTAATGGCTTTCCACTTATGTGCTCCTCTAAAAGCTCCTTTAACTTCTCTACGGCTCTCTCCTTCATTTCTTTATCAAGTGATTCGAAGGATTTCTTGAAGCGTTTTGAGATTTGAAGTTCGTGCTTAAATTTGTTATTCAACTCCTAGAACCCTTCTAAGCTCCTCAAGGTTTCTCACGGTTGCTATAACCTTGTTCTCCTCGCCTTTCTCGAGCATTATCATGAATGTTAGTGTGTAGAGCTCTAGCTCATCAGCAAGCCTATTAATTGTGTTGGCTATGAGCTCTAGCTTCTCACGAGAGTTAACCTCCATGCTAGCTATTAGTAGGAGCATGAGGGCTATCAATATGACTGTGTATCTATATGCTTCTTCAGGGCTCTTCAAAGCAAAGTCTATATATAGAGATGCAAAGTTGCTGAAGCTCTCCTTGATTTTGCGAAGCTTTAGCAAGTCATGCTCTAGTATAATCTCTAAAGAGTCCTCAACATCTATGCCGAGCTTCCCAAACCTCTCAGAAACTATTCTATACGCATTACTCAGCTCATCCTCAGAAACAAACACCATGTCCTGGGAAACCAGGGTAAGAAGATAGAGAAACCTCACATTACTTAAAAGCTCTTGCGCAACACCCTCAACAGCTCTAGGGTTGTCAACTACACGCTCAATCCATGGCCTAAGAAACTCTAGAAAAGCAGTATATAGGCGAGACCCTGTTAACTTACCGCTAACCGCCTGTGAAGGTGATGGTACAGGAGGAGGAACAGTTAAAACCGCCTGAGCACTCATAAATTTTCAACACCACAAAAGTAGTTTGCCCTCCCAACGCTAAGGTTAATACTAAATTAGTGCTTTAGGTATATAAAAGGTATATAAACCATTTATACAATCCGCAGAGCGTTACTATATATGCTCTCCTCATTCTCCACATCCTAGATACCTCTTCAACATGGAGATCTAAAAAGCAAAGACTATAAGTGTGTAGCTGCAGATCACATAGACAGCCATAACAATAACACAGAAGCACAGAGCAATAATATTTGTAGAAAGCCTGCACACACAAGGCAATCGCATAATGGGTGTCCGAAGCCCCTTGCTCCATTCCGATGAGTCGCTGGTGAAAGGAGTTGTTTGTGGAGGCACACTGTCATTATGATATATCGCATTTAAGCGAAACGCTTTTAAACTGTGAGACGCTGTATACTTGACACGAAACGGACGCGGTGAAAACATGTCACGTCTCTCTGTAGTGTCAGATATTAATCCGGCTAGGATCAGCACGTTGCCGAGGTATAAGGATTTTTTGAAGATGCTTCGGGAGAAGTATAATCTAAAATCCATTGATGCAATCAATATTGTTAAGAAAGGGCTGAGTGTGGTGAAACGGTTGAAGCCCGACTTGCCAATCCAGGACTTCTACTCGCTGATTGATACTGTGGTTAGTCAGTGTGTGAAGAGTGGAAGGGTTGATCTCGATGAATTTGAGAAACTGCTAGAACACTACCTCAGTAAGCATAAGGCTGGGAAGACGGAGTCTGTGCCTCTTGCTGAGGAGAGGCGCAGAATTGAGGAGCTTCTTCAGGATGTTAAGGAGAAACTAGTAGATTTCGCATTAAGAATTAAGAATATTGAAGAGTTTGAGGAGTGGTTCAAGGCTTGGTATAACGAGGTCTTATCAGAAATCAAATTATGGAGAAACATAGCTGAAAAGACAAGATCTATAGACTTCGGCGAACTGATTAGAAGCATTAGGTTATCTAGAGAGGTGTGAAGCTGTGGCTATGCAGATTCACGTCTTGGATGCATCCAGCATTGTGAAGATATGTTTAACTCGCAGTTTAAAACCTCCGCAAAACCCAACTACTATAGATCTAGCAAAGTATGAGATGTTTAATGCTATTCTAGTCCTAAACAGGAGAGGTTTACTTAGAGATGAAGAGGTGTACAAGGTTCTTAGCTACGCTGAGAAGATCTTGAGCAGAATTAAGATACTGAGTATAGATGTTGGAGAGATGTGGGAAGTATACGAGGTATCACATCGACACGGACTTACAGTGTACGACGCAGCATACCTATACACAGCCAAGAAGTTAGGAGGAGTACTGATAACTGAAGACAAAGAGCTTCTCACTAAATCTAAACAGCTAGGAGTAGAAAGCAGAACAATAAGTTAAGCTATAGACCTTCTCTCCGCCACGAATAGGCTTAAAGCACTTACAGAGAGAGTAGCAGGTTTAAAAACCAAGTCCAACAATAATAGGGGTTTCGTGGATAGAGGTGTTAAGGGGTTGGCAGAGAGCTAGGGGTAGAGATGATACCATCACGCCACCATAGTCAGCTTAGCCAAGATCGTCAAATCCGAATCTCTCATTGCAAGTTCCTTTACGAGTTCCTTGTTATGTTGAATCACCTTCATTCTATCATTAAAAGCTTTGTTGAGCTTTTAATGATACTTCTAGCCTTCTCCTCCTATCATTAGTAGAACCATTATTAACAGCAATAAGCTCAAAATCTTCATAGAGTTATGATTAAGCCAAATTTGTAGAGATCTTGGGTAAAGCATATTGTTAGAAGAGAGGTATGTGGTATGGTAAATCATGCGAAAAGCTTAGTAGTCTTCGTCTACTAGGCTTCTAGTGGTGTTGTTGATTAGGGTTGGGTACATTAAGCCTCTAAGGCTCTTGGCTAGGAAGAGAGTAAGGTATGTTAGGCCATTAAGGATTGGGCGTCATGGTGTCAGGGTCAGGCTTAGAGTGAGGCAAGAAGCACATCAGTAGACCTAGTCGCACTTGTAAACACTGGTTATGAAACAGATGTTCCAGAACTCTTTGTTCCAGTAAGCGTAGCTATGAGCCTTGGTCTCTGACCCAGGTTACTCGACAACACCGTTGTTGAAACCTACAGGACTACATCAGGTTTAAGTCTGGTAGAGATCCTGTTAAAGCTATGAATACCTGGTTAAAGATTTCCGAGACATATGCGGATATGCATAATCACATCCTAAGAACTTCCTTGGTAGAGAGTGAAACCCGGAAGGGGAAAGATTAAGGGAGGAAATGTTTAAAGTTATTCATAGACAGTTAGAGATACTTATTTTGCTAGAGCTTTTCCTCTACATGTTGAAGTTTGTAGATGATGAGCAGACTAGTTGCTGATAGATAATGAGTTAAAGTTTCTGATTATCTACTGCTTAGAGGTGTTTGGTCAGGAGGGTGACTCTCTATCATAGATCAACTGAAACCGGGATGTGCATCATCCCAGAGAAGTTCTAGTTCTAAGAGGTTTTTAATGTTCTTCAACATAGCTGTGGTAGGAAAGTTTATCTTGCTGATGTTACATCTAAGCTAAATACCTAGGTGTTTATATGTTTCTCTTTGAAATATGTTTAGGGTGGTGTTTTGAGGATTAGGGTATCTGTTGTTCAGCTAGATATTGTGTTGGGTAGAGCTGATGTTAATAGGGATAGGGTTGTAGAGTTAGTTATAGAGGTTGCTAGAAGAGGTTCTAAAGTAGTTGTTCTACCTGAGCTATGGTTAACAGGTTACGCATCTAATATAGATAGTTTAGCTGAAGATGTGTTTAACGGTGTTACAGTAGCTATTCTAAGTAAGATAGCTAGAGACTACGGTATCTATATCTTCGGGTCAATACCTGAGGAAAACAGTGGTAAAATCTATAACACTATACCTTTGATAACACCTAGAGGTATAACTGGTGTATATAGGAAGATACACTTATTCAAACTCATGAACAAGCACGAGATCTTCAGCCCAGGGGATAAAGTTGTTGTTCTGGAGACTGAGTTCGGGAGGATAGGGTTCGCTATATGTTACGATATAAGGTTTCCAGAGATGATAAGATCAATGATTTTCAACGGTATAAAGATCCTAATTACACCAGCTGAATGGCCATGTCAAAGAATAGATGTTTGGAGAACACTTATTAGAAGCAGAGCTATAGAGAACCAGATCTATGTACTAGCATCTAATAGAGTTGGAGAAGATACGAATAATAAATACTGCGGAAACTCCGCAATAATAGATCCTTACGGAGATCACGTTGTTGAAGCAGGTAGAAAAGAAGAAGTTATCTTAACAACAGATATAGATCTAGATTTAGTTGAAGAAGCTAGAGAAACTATACCAATTCTTAAAGACTACATCCCAGAGGTGTATAGCAGAGTAGAGGTAGTCAAAAGCTAAGCAGTAAATGTAAATGATGAGTTAATACTGAAACTTATAACTAAAGGCAGAGCTAAGATTTTGAAAATAAGAAGATTAAACTCGGTAGATACAGAAGGTATATAGTGTCAGGTATTGTTCTTGGTTATTCAAGTAAAGGTTAGAGTTTCGTATAGAGATATACCAAGAATTACAGTTGTATTAGTTAACGGTGGTACTAAAAGTGATGAATCTGTAATTGTTTTAAGACCTATAGATATAGAGTTTCTAAATAATTTTTCGATGTAATTGTAGTTGAGCTTGTTTTCGAAAGAAAGCATAATTTGATGGAAAGTAAAGGTTAAGCTTCTCAATGAGAATGGAAATATGTTATCCTATACCTATGCATACCCTATTCTCGATGAAGATCTGAACGAACTTTTAATAACAAATGCTACAATAGATAAATTAGGGATTACCGCTATAAGTTTTAAGAAAAGTTTATAGAGGCATATCAATGATTTACAAAATATTGCTAGAGGTAATGCATTAAGATAGGAGGTATCGATTGTAGAATTCCTCAAGAATCTAGATAGATTTGTTAAAGATGTTTCTAGGAAAACCTTAGAAGAATATATCAATACACCTCAACTCAAACACAACTATAACATATAAATATATAATCCTTAAAAATCTCTACTTATAACTCTGTAATATATAACAATTATAGCATTGATTATTTCCTCATTAATTCTTATTAAGTAAGTATGTAGATAGGGTTGCTTAAAGCTAAGAGATCTTCAGTATTTTGAGGATCTAGTGAGTATGGATCTCTATAAGACCCTATTTCGAAGATAATGAATCTCTGTTTGCTATCGATATCTATTGTTTCTTCAATTCTAGTGAATTCATTTCTAATACTGAATATCTTGATAATTTCCTCACTTGATGTAATTCTCAAGATAATATCGCTATATTTTGTCAGTAGTTCTCTATTTATTTCGATATTCATTTCGATTCTAGTTTTAATAGGTTTTATCTTATCCCCGATAGAGTACTGCTTATCCTCTTGATAGACCTTGATATTTTGTTTTGGTCCGCTAGGATATTTCGATATAAATATCCTTCCTCTCTTTATACCTTGAATAATATCTTTAAGTGAGAAGTTGTTAATGTATATCCATGTTGTTGGATTAGCTAGTTCTACACCTCCATCTCCATGATAATCACTTCCACCAACACCTGATATAGTTAATCCTTCGCTAAGTAGTTTACGCCACCAGTTAACACCTTGGACATTCCAATTAACAGGTGAAGCACCGTTCCATACTTCTACAGTATGGAATCCTCTTAAATCTTTATACTTGAAATCACATCCAATACAATTCTTATCATAGTTGAATGGATGACTTATTGAAATTATAAAATCTTCACTAGATATTTTGGTAATAAGATTTTTAAAATCATCGAAGCTTCTTCTCCTAAAATCAAACCATTCTATATCTAATCCCCATATATTTATATGACCATAGTAAGTTGTGATTTCATACCCTGGTATTAAAAGTATTCCAGGGCAATCCGATTGTTTAATTTCATGCAATTGACTAATAGTGTTATGATCTGTTACAGCTATAAAATCTAGACCTAGATTTATAGCTTTATTAACTATTTCGCATAACGAATTTTTACCATCACTATGAATAGAGTGTACATGTAAATCTCCTTTAACCCATGTACCACCTAGATAGTGCTGAGATTTCTCTTTACCTATACATAGACATTTTTGATAACTCGAAACCTCTTTCTGATCTTTATAAGCTCTAACAATAACTTTATATCTACAACCATTTTCAACAACTTTAGCAATACCTAACACTATTACCCATCTCCCAGGAATAATCTCTCCCGCTATATATCCAGGGGTTGCTGATGATTCACCTATGTGTATTTTTTGCTTAGCTGAACCACTCCAACCCTTAAAACTACCCTGTGGATCAAAAACACCTATATCTAAAATACACCCCTTCTCCTTATCAAAACTATACTCAATCTCAACATATTTACAACCTTCAGGTAAATCGACATATATATATTTATAATCAGAGAACTCTTTATCCCATGGATAGATAATACCATCGAATTCTTTTACAAAGTATTCCAACGATCTCCACCTATCCGTATCTTAGTTTATACAGATAGCAGTAAACAACTCTACTATTTATACTACTATTATTTATGTATTCGTATTCATCAAAAGTTTATTCTATAACATATATCTATATTTTAAAGACATCTAACAATGAGTCCATATCCTATGGTATGCCTACTTGAGAATTATTTGGGGGAGGTATTACTCTAGATTCCTAGTATTTCTTTAGATTAAACCAGGATATAATATTTGAACTCGATGTAGTAAAGAATATTTGTATTGGCATATCTCTTCTAAGGATATCTGTTCTTGGCAAATGACGTACACTATAATGAAGATATGCGTCTAGGAATAAATGATAGGTCCATTCCCTTAGTCCTAGTTTAAGATCATACTTAGTTAGATGCTGGAAATCTCTATCCTTTATAACTAATGTGTGATCATATTTCATAGCTACAACAGCTATAAGTAGATCTGTATCTGATATTAATTCTACTAAGTTCTTTAGCTGTAAGTAGATTTCACAGTATCTCAGGGCTACCTCATTATCGATACCTAAAACTCTATACACTTTTCCAGCAATTCTTTAACTTTTTCCCTAATATGATTAATAACGGTATCTTACCTAAATCTTTATAGTCTCATCAACATCTATTAATACTGCGAAGTGGATAACTATGTCAATGCTTTTGATGTTTTCTCAACAACGCTATACACCCTGACATCGCTATAAGTAACTTCAATACTATTATAAGCAAACTACGGGCTCTTTTTTTATCTAGGTGAGTATGTTTAGGTAACGTGTCTATAAATTGATAAAAGGGGTAACAGATTCGTTATTCGGTAGATAGATATGTCTTTGCTGAGTAGTGGGCTGGTTTATGTTGGGTTTTGTATAGGTAAGCTTAGGAAGAATCTTTATGCATATCTTAGAAACTATATATCGAGGGATAGAGAGTGGTGTTTAGGGATAGAGAAAGCTGTTAAAGAACTAGATAATGTTGTGAGTAAGGTGTTTATAAAGCTTGGGGTTGGTGAAGATGATGTTGTTAGAGTTAGAATCGAGTACCAAATAAACGAAAACAACAAATCAATCATATTCAACTGGAGTACACTATCAATTGAAGTATTCAGAAAAATACCTAGAAAAGATGTAGAAGCAGTAGTCAAAAACATTCTACGTAGTTCTTGAATTACATTTTCGGAGAAGCAAAAGTAGCTTCACAAATGTATGCATATATTAAACCTTGTGAATGGATATCTTCACAAGGTACAAAAGGTATTGTATGGTCTCATGCACTGAATGGCTATCTTTATCTCCACAGCTGGTACTATGGATGCCATAGGAGACCATTATATATCGCTTCTACTCACTACGCTCAGTACCCGCTTGAATCGTGGAGTGGATACAGTATGTTTGCAACTATCGATACAACATACTTAGCAATGTTAAGAAGGTTAGATGTAGTTAGAGATTACGTAAATATATTGAATGCAGAAGGATTTTGGATTGATGAAAATAAAGCTAGGCTACACAATGGTTTCGCATCTATAGTTAAGAACACCTTTAGATAACTTGAAGATTTTTAACTTAACCAAATTACTATAATAAAATTTATAAACTTCCTTTCTTCTCTATGTAGGTATGGGGTACATAGTTATGAACACCAAAAACAGTTCTTATTGTAGTAGTAACTGTAGTTATTGTTGAAGTTGTTAGAGGTTTTATATGATGTTATTATGTATTGCGGAAACTTGGAACTTCTAAAGATCCTATAGTTTCGTATAGCTCTTTACACGAGTTCAAAATAGATCTTAAGGATCAGAATGTATTTATGAGCTATCTATCAATAAACTTTTATTGTGTAGTAAGAAGTAGTGAGGAAAAATTTTAGAAGGTGTGTCGAGGTTATGAAGTGTTTTGATGCTTGTGCATTTAGTCATATAACTAAGGAGTCGGAGATCTTCAACAACGTGTATAGACCTTTTATCGGTGGTCCAGCATACTTCTTATCAATTGCTTTGAAGAGATTGGGTGTAGATGTAAAAGTTGTGACAAGATTAGCTCTAAACGATAATTATCTGCTGAATGATTTGAAGAGCTTAGGTATTGAGTATATCTTGATCCCTACGCAGAATACACATTCATTCCATACTGTTTACGGGAGATCTTTAGATGATAGAACGCTCACAGTTCTCTCTATTAGTGAATCGTTCTCTGTGAATGATTTAGATCTCTGTGAATGTTCGAAGATTATATATGTAGGTCCTCTACTTGTTAATGATTTCCATATAGAGTTCTTGAGGAAAGCTAAGGAGAGATCTCTTGTTGCACTAGATGTTCAGGGATTTACAAGGAAACCTGTAGGAGATAGGATAGTTTACGTTAGATGGGATTGGATGGAGGAAGGTTTGAAGTATGTAGATTTTCTTAAAGCTGATACAAGAGAAGCTGAGATCTTAACCGGTTATAGAGATCCTATCAAAGCTTCCGAGGTACTACAATCTTTAGGAGTTAAAGAAATAGTTATAACATCTCAAGATGGTGTATATATAAGGATAGGTGGAAACGTATACTTCGCACCATTTATAGTGGATAAAGTTGTTGGTAGAGTTGGGAGAGGAGATACGTGTTTTGCAGCCTATCTATACACAAAGTTAAACAATATAGAGGTAAGCGAAGCAGTGAAATTTGTAGTAGCTACAACATCTCTCAAGCTCAGATATCAAGGGCCACTCAAAGAATCTATAGACGAGATATTGAGATACGTAGAAGAGGTCTATAGAGGTGTAAAGGTAGTTTCTTTCTAATTTAAGAATCCGATATCTAGAAACACGAAAATTTTAAGCTATTTCAAATATGGTGTTGTCTGCTATGTTTATGAGTAGAATCCAAATTCTTGCTACAATTATAGCTATCGTAATTGTTACTATTAGAATAACGCATTACTGCATTAACATAATACCTCTTAAATAATCAAAAATTTTTGAAATGTATAAGACCTAAAGATATAGCTAACTTATCTAGAGAAAAACACTATCCCAGGTAATGTCTACGTATACGAACCCCTAGGTGATGAAGCTATAGTTAATGTTGATATTGGGGGTAATACAATGAAAGTTATTACTTCAACAATAGTTAAACTTGAGATTAAGCAGAAAGTATATCTGAAACCGATTATAGGGAAGATATATATCTTCGATAGATAGACAGGTTTATATGTTCTAGCATAAGAACTCTGCTATACATAGAGTAGAACCGTAACTATAGGTTACATTACAAAATATAAGAAAAATTCTTTACGGTATTTCGAGAGGTACTTTAGCTGGTTTCCCTTCTCTATAGCTTTTCCAACAAGCATCAGCTATTTGAGCAACTCTTAAACCCTCTAGTACTGTTATCTTGGGTTCTGTATTTGTTTGGATAGACTGTATAAATGCTTTCAACTCCTCTAGATAAGCATCAGCCCATCTCTTTTCAAAGAACGGGGCTCCGAGGTATATCAATCCCTGTTTTACTCCATATGCAAAGTTTTCATCCTTGTTAGTTCCTGTGTATATAACCCCCTCTGTACCGTAAACTTCGTTTCTAAGCTCGTATCCGTAAGGGAATCTTCTTGTTGCATGTATAACTCCGTGAAGACCTCTAGAGGTTCTAAATATTATAGCTGTTGCATCTGGATCTCCAAGAGTTTTCATATCTTCATACATATAGCTATCGCCAACAACGTAAACCTCTGTAATCTCGTCGTTTAGTAGATATCTAGCTATATCAAAGTCGTGGGATAGCTGGTCAGCGAACATACCTCCGCTTAGCTTAGGATCTCTAGCCCATGATGGTGGTGGTTGTGGATCTCTAACAATAGCTACGAAAGCTATAGGTTTACCTATAACACCATCATCTATAAACTTCTTAGCCCTCTGATAAACTGAATCGAATCTCCTTTGAAACCCTACCTGAAACTTAATACCACTCTTTTTAACAACGTTATAGATATCGATAGCATCGCTAAGATTAGGTGCAAGAGGTTTTTCTGTAAACACATGTATACCTCGTTTAGCAGCTTCAATAATCTCTTCTTTATGTAAATACGTAGGAGTTGCAATAACAACAGCATCTGGAGTTTCTACATCCAAAGCTTTCACATAATCAGTATACCACTTAACATTCAATGCTTCACCAACACCTCTAGCAACATCTTCAACAACATCAACAACAGCTACAAGCTCAGCCCCCTTAACCCTATACTTAAGATTCTCAGCATGAACTCTACCAATCCTACCTAAACCAACAACTAAACATCTAACATGTTTTGTAATGCTCATACATAGTACACCTACCAAAACCCTTCTAAGATGCTTTTTGACATAGTTTATATTTTATTATTAACCATAGTAATATTCAAGTTAATATCATTCTAAATTAAGAGAATTGAGGGGAAGACGTATTGCTGAACAAAACTTAAAACTAAATAGTGTCTCACATTAAATCATAGAATTGTAGTATAATCAGTTTAAACAATGCTAGGTTTATAAACTGTATCCATAGCTTACATATGATGGTGAAGTTCATGTCAGAGAAAAAGATGTTGGCTTTAACACTATATGCAGATTTTGCTCCAAGACCTGGTTATAGGATTTTCGATGCAGAGGTTAAGACGCGTAAAGTTCGTGAAGGTAATAGAGTTTGGAGAAATCCTAAGATAGTACTTGAGGAAAAACTTGTTTCTAAACCTAAAGGTAAACAAGTTTTGGTTAAGGTGAAAGCTGTTGGTATTTGTGGTAGCGATCTTCACATGAGTGAACCAGATAAAGATGGTTATATGATATACCCAGGGCTTGTTAGAATACCTGTTGTTCTTGGTCACGAGTTTAGTGGTGTTGTTGAAGAAGTTGGTTCTGATGTTAAATCTGTTAAACCTGGTGATATGGTTACATCTGAAGAGATGTTGTGGTGTGGTGAATGCGATGCTTGTAGAGTTCACGATGTTAACCACTGTACTAAGTTAAACGATCCTTCAGATCTTGAATATGGAGAACTAGGTTTCACTATAGATGGTGCTATGGCTGAATATGTACTGATACCACATGAAAAGTATATATGGAAGATAGATTCCTTGCTAAATGTCTACGGCAACGAAGACAAGGTTTATGAAGCTGGTAGTTTGGTTGAGCCAACAGCTGTGTCTTATAGAGCTATGTTTGATAGAGCTGGAGGTTTCAAACCAGGGGCTTATGTTATTGTATGGGGTGCAGGTCCTATAGGGTTAGCATCAATAGCTTTAGCTAAAGCTGCTGGTGCTGGTAAGGTTATAGCTTTTGAGGTTAGCCCTACTAGAAAAGAGCTTGCAAAGGTTATGGGTGCTGATTACGTGTTTGATCCTATAGAGTTGAAGAAGAAAGGTGTAGAGCCTTGGGAGAAGATATTGGAGGTTACAGATGGTGAAGGAGCTGATATGCATGTAGAAGCAGCAGGAGCTCCTGAAGAAACGCTACCCCAGATGTTGAAGAGTATAGCTATAAGTGGGAAGATTACGTGGATTGGTAGAGCACCTTCAGCAGTCCCGATATATCTAGAAGTTCTTCAGGTTAGAAGAGCACAGATATTCGGTAGCCAAGGGCATTCAGGTTTCGGTAATTTTAAGAATGTTATTAGGTTGATGGCTGCAGGGAGAATCGATATGACGAAGATTATAACGAGTAGATTTAGGTTAAGCGAAGCGTTGAAAGCTTTTGAGAGAGGTCATCAGAGAATAGACGCTAAGATAACAATCAAACCATAGGGTGATAGATATGGGTACCTCGTTGAGTGAACGTTGGGGTAAACCTATTCTGAATAAATGGGGTAAGAAGATATATTTAGATCAAATGACTACGAAAGAAGTTGAAGAGAGGGTTAAGGAAAACGATATAGTATTCCTACCTGTAGGTTCAACAGAAGCCCACGGACCTTTCGCACCTGTTGGAGAAGATACAATTATAGGTGTTAGTATAGCTGAGAAAGTTTGTTATGAAACTGGTTGTACAGTTGCCCCACCTATATTCTATGGAAGCCATCCAAGTCATCACTACGGGCTTAGAGGAACAATACCTGTGAAAGCAACTACATTGATTGAGTATGTATCTGATGTTATTAAGTGGTTATCTAATGCAGGTTTTAAGAAGATCATAGTATGGAATAGCCATGGACAGGAATACGTATTACCTATAGCAAAAGATATAGCTATAGTTGATAAACAAGTTCACGCATTCATAATGGTAACAAGTTGGTGGAGCTGGGTTCAAGATATATTGAGAAAAGCTGGGACAGGTGAAGAAATAGCCCCAGGTATTAAACTAGAGACACCTTTCGTACATGCTGATGAAGTTGAGACTAGTGTTACATGGTATGTAGCACCTGATTTAATAGATGTTGAAACACTTAAGAAAGAAGGTGAATGGGGTGTTAAAAGACCTCTACTAGCAAAATGGGTTAATACAGCTGGAAATGTATTCCCAGATAAACCCTTCAACTGGTACGATGTAAGTGCATTACCAGAGTTCTATTACTATAGTAAAGGATTCGTTGGATGGCCAAAACTTGCAGATCCTAAGAAAGGCGAAGTACTTGTGAAGAAAGTTATCGAGAGAGTAGTTGAGTTCATCAACTGGCTTATAAAGAATTACCCAGCAGGTAGAATACCTAGGACATGGGTAGATATGGAAGACCTATATTACCATAAACCTAGGGAATTCGAAGAACCTAAAGGTTAAAAATGTTTTAAAATTGAACATACTCTCTTTTCATCTCTACACACAATAATTCACTAAGGTACAATCTAGATGATTAAGATATCTGTTATATACTCTCTAGACCCTAGAATAAGATTTGACTTAGCTATATCAGCACCTCTCGAAGAAGTTTTAACAAAACTTAACAGACTTGGATACAATGGTGTTGAGTACAACATCTCGAACCCCTTTGAGGTTGATGTGGAGAACCTCAGGAATACTATGAAGAGATTTGGGTTAGATATAGCAGCAATTTCGACAGGATTATCGTATCGTAGATATGGATATAGCCTTTCATCAAGTAACGAAGAGCTTCGCCAAAAAGCTGTAGAATTCTTCAAGAAATATATAGAGATTGCAAGATATCTCGAAACATACAAAGTTGTTATAGGTTTAGCTAGAGGTAGATGTGAAGAAGATTGTAGGAAAACTAAGGAAAGATTCTTAGCAACTCTTGAAGTACTAGATAGATATGCCGAAGAAAATAGTGTTATACTTCTCCTAGAACCACTGAATAGATATGAGACAGATCTCATAAATAAACTAGATGAAGCTTTAGAAATAATTAAACAATTCAAAAACATTAAAATACTACTCGATACATTTCATACGATGCTTGAGGAAAGAAATGTATACGATGCTATACTCAGAGGCGGAAAAAACATAGCTCATGTCCACGTAGCTGATAGCAATAGATTAGCACCAGGTTTAGGTATGCTTGACTGGGAGAAGATAGTGTTCAGACTCGAAAGAATAGGGTATAACGGGTATATAAGTATTGAGGCAAGGATAGAACCAGATCTCGACACCTTCCTAAGAATAGGTATAGAAACATTATTACCATTAATAACGTAGAAAACTAATAGCTATTTAATCAGTTCTCCGCCATATCATCACTTATCAGACCCAATAGCCTTCATCACACCGCAATTCCTGTTCCTAGCTTAAACCATAAGTATAGTTCAAGGTTTTAACAGATCTTGGTATCCCTAGATTTCAGATATGATAGTTCTGCAACACAATTTATATATTGCTGTGAGTATGTTTTTTATGGTGAGGTTTTTGAGTTTTGGTGTAAGTGTTTGGTGGAGAGAGGTCTGGGGATGGGATAGGGTTAAGAATGTTATAAAGTCTCTTCCCGGTAGACTTGGTTTCGGTAGAGGGAATGTTTTAAACTTCTTCAGGCTTAGGCTTGATATAGATACAGGTGAGGTTTATGATGAGGTTTTAGAAAGGTTTTTGACTGAGAGGGAGAGATACGGATTATACTATGTTCTCTACACCTATGCTCAGGCTAAGGAGGATATAGGGGAATTAGGAGAGCTTGTTACACCTTCGCAGATATGCCCAGCTATACATTGCCCAATGACTAAAGAGAATCTAGAGGCTATAACAAAACTTACACAATCAGTATTCTCATTAAATCCAGAGCTATTACTTAAAGCTGCTGAACCTTTCAATCCTCAGAAAGTTGATATAGGGGATATAGCTGTAAAAATATATACACTTCCAAGGGTTCCTATAGTTTTAGCTATATGGCTAGGAGAAGAAAGTATACCACCATCTATATCCATCCTATACGATAAAACCGTTACCAACTATCTAGACTGTGAATCAGCTATGATCATGGCAGGTGTATTGATGGCGAGATTAATAATATCGTTAGCGAAGAAAGTAGGGATAAACGTAGGGGATGTGAAGTATAGCTATAGATATCAATGCCCTGAGTAGAGAATAAAGAGGTAAATAGATCCCTACCCCTGTCTTTTGCTGATCGACTCCACTACCTCTTAGAGTTTTAGGTTATAATCTAGATCCACTTACTTCTACATAATCAACCTCGAGACAAGCTCTAGATCTATTCTCTTGATTACCATGTCTATAGACTTTCCCTGGATCTCTTCATATAGGTCTAAAGACCACATTATCAATCCATATATCTACTCTACATCTAAATTTTCTATTACTCCTAAGCTTAGCTACCTCAACATTATTAATATAGAACACCGCTATATCGCTACTCCACTCAACTCTAAAAATATTCTATTTAGTAAGATCTATATCCTGCATAACTAGTTTAGATGATACAATTCTTATAGGAGCTAGAAATGGGAATACATCTAAAACAGTTTTATACAATCCAATTTTTTGAAAAACATTATTAGTTGAAACCTATTATTAAATTGAGCAAATAACCCTTGAAGAGGATAAGAATCTGCAGATCTTAAGTATATAAACTATGCAGGAAAACTAAGATCAATTCTAACACTATGATTCTAAAACCAGCACTACCAAAATGAAAAGAAGTAAACCTTGTTCTCACCTCCAAAACTCCTTGCACCCAAGGAACATTATCAAACTCTCCATCACTAACTTTAACATTTGAATAGTAAAGAGGTTCAGTAGAACCCATACACATCTCAAGCACACCATTCTTCACCTCTATAGAAGCAAAGTTATCTATCCTCCACCTCCAGTAAGAGCTCTTTTCAACAAAATCATCTCTAAACCTATACCCATTACCCAAAAACACCACCATAAATAACACCTCTTTGACACAGATATCTATAACTCAATGTAAGTAGATAAAATGAAGAACAACTCGAAATAAAATCAACCTCTTTAGAGTAGTATTATGCGTACATGTATAAACAATATATAGAGGTAAAATTTATATATAACTTCTGAGCTTTTTCTATCTAGGGATAACTATGGCAGAGAAACCGACTACAGCATTCATATTATCGTTAGTTTGAGGAATCTTAGTTTTACTAGTAGCTTTCGTAGTTATTGCTGTTGGAGCTTTAGGTGGAGCAGCCTTAGGGATGATGGGGTTTGGTTGGCTAGGAGGTTTAGTTGTAGTTGTAGGTGTGATACATTTAATCTTCGGTATACTGATGATAGTTGGTGGTATTCAAATGAATAGTGGAGTACCTGAGAAAGTGAAGACCTGATCCATAATAGTATTGATTGTATCAGTTATAGGTCTTATAATGGGGGCTGGGTTCTTCATAGGAGCTATACTAGGGTTAGTAGGAGCTATACTTGGTCTAGTTTGGAAACCGCCAACCCCACCAGCTACCCAGCAACCATCACCAACATTAACACAAACTTAATAATCTAAATCTTTTTAATTTACTCTTACTCATAATTTTAATTAATTAACTCTATCCTAGTTATTATAAAGGAAATACATACCTAAATTTGTTTAGTTATCTTGATTTATTGGATACTATTTTCCAAGTTGTTGTTAAGTTTTCTCTTTGAGTAGGTGGTTGTATTCTTCGAATGCATCGTTTAGCGCTTTTAATAATGTTTGTTTAACTCCGTAGATATATAGCTTTTCTATAGCTCTTATTGTAACACCTTTTGGAGTTATTACGCTATCTCTTACTGTAGAGACATCTTTTATCTGTACAAGATTTGCAATTCCTTGGAATACATTTGTAATTGCTTTTCTAGCTATGTTATAAGGTAGACCTGCTTTTAGAGCTGATAATAAGAATACATCGTAAAGTTCAACAACTATTGCTGGTGTTGATGCTGAGTAGAAAGTGAGTATATCTAGAGTATCTTCGTTAACCCATTCAATATCTCCTAGAAGTCTGAATATATTCTCTACTTCCATATTCCTTTTATCCTCTGGTGCTAGAGCTATAAAACCTTTGTTAACTTCTACTGCTATATTAGGCATAGCTCTATAGATATTAGCTTCAGGTAGAATTTCTTTTAAAATACTTAGTTTTACTAGAGCTGCTATAGATACAATTGTTTTATTTTTAGCAATTTCTCTAAGATTTCTAGCAACATTCTCAACATCTCCTGGTTTAACAGCTATAATAATAACATCTGAATATGAAGCTAAGTCTTTCACATTTGTATATATTTTAAAACCTTTTGATCTAGCATCTTCGATAGCTTCTAAAAGTTTATCGTTTATAGCTATAGATCCTTTATCTATACCAGCTTTAGCTAAACCTATAGCTATCGCTTTACCCATCCTACCGAAACCAATTATACCGATCCTAAGATTCAAAGACATAGAGATCACCAAAACTTTTCTATGGTTCAACTCGTAGATGTTTTAATTGCTTCTTCTAGTATTCTTAAACCTGTTAAAGCTTCTTCCTCAGATATAATGATAGGAGGTGCTACTCTAATAGCACTTCTACCACATGGTAAAAGTACAAGACCTCTTCTCAGTGCTTCGTAGAGAACTCTATTCCTAGTCTTAACGTCATGCTCCTTAGTCTTTCTATTCTTCACAAACTCTATACCCCATGCAAGACCTAAACCTCTTACATCTCCAATAGCTTGGTACTTCTCTTTCAATGGCAGTAGATGTTCCTTGAATATCTTCTCTAGTTCTTGGACATGCGGTAGATACTTTTCAATAAGCTCAACTGTTTTTAGTGCAACTATACACGCTAAAGCATGTCCACCGAAGGTATTGCTATGAGCGCCTGGCTCTGGGAAATCTAGATCAGCTCTAAATATTGTTGCACCAATTGGTATAACACCTCCGCTTAAAGCTTTAGCCATAGCTATTATATCCGGGGCTATATCAAAATACTCTGCAGCAAACATTTTACCTATTCTACCTAAACCCATCTGAACTTCATCATCAACCAAGGCTATAGCATATTTCATAGCTAGTTTTTGTAATTCTCTGAAGAAGTTTTTCGGTGGAACTACATAACCTCCTTCACCTTGTATAGGCTCAAAGAATATACCTGCAACTTCTTCTGGATACACTAAGTGATCAAATACCCAGTACTCGATATACTCTAATACTTTATTAACAAGATCATCAGGATGCTCATAGCCATCTATACCCCAAGGATTTCTATAAGGATTAGGGTACGGTACATGGATAACACCTCCAACTAGAGGTAGATATCCTTTCCTTTGAATATTTTTAGAAGCTGTTAAACTTAGAGAACCCATTGTTCTTCCATGGAAACACCCTATAAAAGCTATAAAATACTTCCTAGATGATGACCTACGCAAAAGCTTTATAGCAGCTTCAATTGCTTCTGTACCACTATTACAGAAGAAAACTTTTTTATTAAAATTACCTGGAGCTATTCTAACAAGTTTCTCTGCTAACATAACTTGGTAAGGATTGAAAAAATCTGTTCCTGCAGCATGAGCAAGTTTATTGAGCATCTCAATAACAACTTTCTTAATCTCTAGATGCGTTGGATACCCAAGATTGTTTACAGATATAGATGATGAGAAATCAAGATACTTATTACCATCAACATCGTACAGCCATACACCCTCACCTCTCTCCACAACAAGCGGAAGACAATCAGGATCATGAGTTGTAGTAGCAACTAACTCTCTATGCAACTTAATAACTTCTCTAGCTCTAGGACCAGGAGGCTCAACAACAATCTTAGGTTCTTCCAACTTAAGCCACCTTTCACAACCTTAGATTAGGAAACACTAAAAAGTTAATGTCCTCAGGAAATACTTCAAAACCTGTAAAACTCCGTGCACACTATCTATAGGTAACAAAGTTACAATCTTGAACAATAACATAATCTAGTGCAAACATCATCAACATATGAATTAATACAGATTCCATTTAAGGGCATACATATACCTTATTATCAATTACAGTGTAAAGCAGATGAGATGTTTTGAAATCGCTATAGAATTAATAAAAATATGTATAGTCACTATAAATACTCTATAAATACTCTGACAAACACTATAATCTAGCTAAGTAGTGCTTATATTCATATAAATAGTGAAAAGCTATAAATGGAAGATAAATGATGATAGACCCTGCTTTAGCATTAGCAATACTTTTAGCAGGTATGTACTCTTTTTGGATGGGCGGAAACGATATGGCAAACTCGGTAGCACCTCTAGTTGGTGGAGGTGTTCTAGATTTTAAAAAAGCTTCAATTCTATTCGCTATATCTATGGCGCTTGGAGCTTTTATCCAAGGATATATGGTTATCAAAACACTTGGCAAAGGAGTAGTATCTAATATAAGTGTTTATGAATCTGTAGTAGCTAGTATTGCAGCGATTATATGGATAGCTATTGCAACTGTTAAAGGTATTCCTATCTCAACTTCTCAAAGTATTACTAGTGGTGTAATCGGTATTGGTTTATTTAGGTTTCTAATGATTAGGTTATGGGATTTAAAGCTTGATGTAATATTGAAGATAGTATTAAGCTGGATTTTATCACCTTTAATAGCTATACTCATAGCGTGGGCTATATGTTTAATACTCTTGAGATATAGTGATAAGCTACCACCTAGAGTAGTCAATGCTCTATCTATTTCAACGTTGATTTTTACAGCGTATTCTTTTGGTGCTAACGATATTGCGAATGCTATAGGTGTTTATGTAGCTTCTCTACCATCTAAATACGGTTTACCTGATACACAAACACAACTACTTTTAACAACATATGCAGTTCTACTGATTGCTTTAGGAGGGTTTATAGCTGGGAAGAAGGTTGTTGAAACCATAGGTTTTAGGATAACGAGGTTAACTCCATTGCTATCAATATCAGCCAATACTGATGGTATAACAGTATGGCTATTTACAACAATACCATATATACTCTTCGGCTATGGAATGCCTATATCAACAACATATGCAGCTGTAGGAGCTGTAATAGGTACTGGAATAGCTCGTTATGGTCGAAACGGTCTCTCAATAAAAACAGTTGTTATGATAATATCGAGTTGGGTATTCACACTACCTATAGTAGCTTCAATAAGTATGGCTATAGCTTATCTACTCAAGATATTCAATATTCTTTAACATGTGAATTCAAATAACTAGTAGAATTAATAATGTAGATAGTAAATATCTCTTTACAAAATATATCTATTTCTCTATGTTGATTTTATATTTAAAACTTTGTTATAGTTCTATAGCTGTTCTAAAATCTTCTTCTTTTTCTCGTTGTACTCCTCTTCTGTTAAGATGCCGGCATCTCTCAACTCCTTCAACATCCTTAGAAGAGCTATCGGATCTCTTCTACCTCCTTCAACAATAACTTCTGAAACAATTCCTTGTACATTTTGTCTACTTTGTGTAGACATACTCCTTACAATAAATTCTTTCGGTTTTAACAAAACTATTTCTTCGCTAAATATATTCTTCTTTCTAATAATAATCGGAGGTTCTATAGCTATACTCTTGATAGCGTTGTATACTGCTGTAATAGCTTTTCTAGATTCTTCTCTATCCATCCAAGTAAGTTCTATCCTACCACTATCTTCAACTTCTATAACAAATCTAGAAGCAATAACACCTATACGACAGTAGATTTTCTCAAGTTTCTCGAAAGGTATAGACTTCATTTCATATTGACCGAGAACCTTCTCATCAAAGTAAATAACCCTTCTATCTGTTATAACGATCCACTTCGGTTTCTCTAAAGATAACTTCTTCTTAACAGCATAAAGAATGTTTTCTCCTTCCTCGAGGTTATCTTTTAAACCTCTAGGCAAACTAACTATATCCATAAATATCACTTCATAGTTTGTAGAGTATAGACTATGTAGAACCTCTAGTAGCAGGTTTATATAGCAATTTTAACAATTTACAGAATTTCTTTAGCAGATGAAGTTAACAATGTGTTTTCTTCAAAACCTAGTGTATCTTGGTATTATATTGAGTATAGAGCTCCATATTTTTAGAGTATTCCATATAATATATCTGTATTGATAGCTTATATATGCCAGGTTTAACGATTTAAGATGTTTAGTGAAAGATATGGCACTGTCAATTATATCTAAAACCTCTTGCGAAGAGCTTTGTAGAAAACGAGCTCTACTTGAGCAAAGTATTAATGGTAGGAACAGTATAGATATAGATAAATGTATAAAGATTTGTAGAGAAAGAGCAAAACAACGTTAGCTACAATCATGGTTATCATCTTTTGTAGAATAAACTGAAAACTTCTGATACTAATTTATGAAATTAGATAGGTATGAAGTTTCGTAGAGTTGTTATAGATAGTAGTATTTGTAATAGTTGTAGATTTTGTAGCTATGTAAATATATGCTATTCATCAACAAGATGCGTAGGCTGTTTATCATGTTATTATTCATGTCCTTATCAAGCCCGGAGAATTGTTTTCAAAGATGATATTCCTAGGTATGTAAAAATCTATATCGATGGCATTGAATATAGTATTGTAGAAGGTATAACAATTGCAGAAGCTTTAAAAAATATCTGTGGCCACATCTTCGGCAATATTAGTGGGAAGAAACCTTCTTTAGCATGTGGTACAGGGGGTTGCTGGGCATGCGCACTTGTAGTTAACGGTGAACTTAAGAGAACTTGTATAACACCTGTTAGAAATGGTATGAAGATTGAAACAGATGTCGAGAAATATAAACCTCTAAGAATTGTCCATGGACCATCACCACATACTGTTGGAGGTAAAGCTACTCCTTGGTGGGAAGTAGACTACATAAACTATGTTGAGGCAGCTATATGGGTTGCTGGATGTAATCTTAGATGCCCTCAGTGTCAGAATTATCATGTTACATACGATAACATTTCTATACCTATGACACCTGAAGAAGCTGCTGTAGCTGTTGTTGAATACCATAAGAGATACAATACCAAGGGTATAGCTGTAAGTGGTGGAGAACCTACTATAAATAGGAGATGGCTTGTAGAATTCTTTAGAGAAATCTCAAAGAGGGTGAAACCAAGGGTTAGGAAACACCTTGATTCTAATGGAACTGTTCTAACATCTGATTATATAGATGAGCTTGTTGAAGCTGGTTGTAATAATATTGGTGTTGAACCTAAATGTCTATATGTCGATACTTATATGAGGATAACAGGTATTGAGGATAGAGATCTAGCTAAGAAATACCTAGATACTGCGTGGAAAGCTGTAGAGTATATCTATGAGAGGTATAGCGATAAAGTCTACCTAGGGGTAGGGTTAATATATAACAAAGCGTTGATATCGCTAGACGAAATAGCTGAAGCGGGTAGGAAGATAGCTTCTATAGATAGAAAGATACAGGTAACAGTACTAGACTATTTCCCAACGTTTAGGAGAAGAGATATCAAAAGACCTTCTGTCTGGGAGATGATCGAAGTTAAGAAAGTTCTCGAAGATCAAGGGCTTGAAATTGTTATTGTTCAAACAGTTGCAGGTCATATAGGACCTAAAAACTATAGAATAATAGAACTTTAAACTAGATATCTTGAGATACTAATCTATGTAAAGCTTCTGGGATCAATAAGAAGATAAGTGTTCCACAACCTCTACATAGATTATCTAGCTCTATACCTATAGCACCTCCTGCTTTTAGCTTAATATTTCCACCACCTATCAACTCGCTTACAATTTTTTCAACGCTAGGTGCATGACCTACGAGAACACTATTATCGATAATATCTAGCTTCGATAAATTTTCAATACATGTTTGCTCAGGTTTCAAATACCCAGTAACCACAACCTCGATACCATAGATATCAGCTATGATTTTAGCTGTTTCAACAGCTCTTAGCAATGGCGATGTATAAACCCTGGAAGGTTTCCATGGAAGTACTCTAGCAATAACCTCGACATCTCTTCTACCTTTCACAGTTAACTTCCTCTCTTCATCTCTCTGACCAGGTTTCTTTTCTTCTGCTTCTCCATGTCTAAATATAATTAACCTCACGTATATCACCGAAGATATTTGAATATAGATATATTTAAGATCTAGATAAAAATTTCTCTAGTCAAAACAATGTAAAACTAATCAATATTTTCAAGGTGTTAAAAAATAAGTTTTCCATAATCTATACCTAGATATGGTAGATATCTATGGAGTATACAGTTTTAGGTAAAACAGGTGAAAAGATTTCAAGGATAGGTTTAGGAACATGGCAGTTTAGCGAAGCTTGGGGAGTGACAGAGTTTGATAAAGCTAAAAAAGTTATTGGTAGAGCTGTTGAGTTAGGTATAAACTTTTTCGATACAGCTATGGCCTATGGCTTAGGTCTTAGCGAAAATTATCTAGGTAAAGCTTTGAGAGAACTTAACATTAAAAGAGATGAGGTTTTCGTAACAACTAAGATTATACCTGATTTTCTAAATCCTGACGATATATTTAAATCTGTTAACCATTCTATTAAACTACTAGGCTTTGATTATATAGATGGTCTACTTGTTCATTGGCCTCCTGTATGGCATAACTATCCCACCAAGATGTATGCAATGTATTTAGAGAAACTTGTGTTTATGGGTAAAGTAAGGTACCTTGGTTTAAGCAATTTCCCTGTCGAGCTTGTTGAAAGCTTTAGATCATCTCTATCAAGAGTAGATGTAGAGATTTTCCAGTATAGGTACAACCTTGTTGAGAGATGGGCTGAGGAAGAGGTTATACCTTACGCAGAGAAAAACAGGATAACACTTCAAGCATGGAGCCCGATAGCTAAAGGTGCTTTAACAAGTAAATATACCCCTAATAACTTACCAAAATTCGCAGATGTTAGATCAAGAGAAGCAGTATTTCAATCTGAAAACTTTGAGAAAATATGGCCTTTAGTTCAACTTCTTAAAAACATAGGTGGGAAAATTGGTAAAACAGCTACTCAAGTAGCATTGAACTGGCTTGTAATGTCAAGTCCTGTAGTTGTTCCAATACCAGGTGCAAAATCCTCTGAGCAAGTAGAAGAATTAGCTGGTTCGATTGGTTGGAGATTGAGTTTCGATGATTGGTTAGCTATTGATGGAGTTAGCAGAAGTATAAAGATTAGCTATGCAATTGGATATCTATCCTATAAACCAGTAGTGTAAAAACATTGAAAAACAATATTAAATTCTGTATCTTTTTACCTTTTAAATAGAGAAAATCCTATTCTCTTTTTGAGATTTGTTGTTCTTATGTTCGTAGCTCTTCTTTATTATTGGTATAGATACCAACCCTACTAATGATAAAGAGAACACGATCTCAGGTAAATGTATTACGTCTGCTAGTGTACCTCCGAAGAATATAGATAATGCTTGTAGTGCGTTCTGTATTGCGTAGAGAGTTGAGGTATGCTGAATTCTTTTAGATGGGTTTACATCTCTTATCATATGGCTGAGTAAACCTATCCAGAGTCCTGCCATACCAGATCCAAAGATGATAGATCTTAGGATCTGTAGCTCTAAGGTAGGTAAGTAGGGGAATACAGCTAGTGATGATACTGTTATTGCTATAGCTATACTTGATAGAGATAGAGAGCTAATATATTTCAAGATATAACTCCAAAGGAAAGGTGTTGTTAACCAAGCTAGGTATTCAGAAAAATTCATAGCTGTTAGCCATAGCTCGTTTCCTCTAAATTTTTGTTCAATATATGGTGCAACTAAAGCTATAGGTATATTTATAGCTATGTAGGGTAGTGCTATAGCTAAGTAGAACTGTAGAGAAGGATCCGACTCGTTGCTAAAATCTATTCTATTGAGTTCCTTCACCTCGGGAAACTCTTTCAACATTATTAGGAGAGGAACTCCAACTAAGAATATCAATGAAGCTAAGAAGTATAGCTTACCAAAGGTAGTAACATTAGGGTCTTCTTTAATGAAAATAATTCCAGCAATAGATGTCCCTATAAGAGATCCTGCTGTACTTAATACACTATCTAATGCCACGTATTTTCTTTTCAAATTATCATGGATATTATCTGCTATATAATCAACCCAAACAACACCAGCTATAGTTCCTAAAGCAAAACCTATAGACGATAAAGCTGTAAATATCATTAATAAGAGTATACCATCAAAAACCTTTTGGAGAAGGATACTAGAGGAAATTATGTATAGAATCCTCGAGAGAGCTACTGTTATCTTAAATATTCTTAATCTATGCATCCTAATAAAAGAATGTTTCAAGGCTATTGTGGTATAGGTTATAAATGTGAATAACAGAGGCATGGATAGAGATAGAGATATATATGTATAGCTAGGAGAAAGCCTATAAGCTAGTGCTGATCTGAAATTATAATTCCAGTATATACTGAACCATATCCCCCAGAGCATCGCATCGCTTAACAGTATGACTACAACTACTCTAGGCGTTAACCTCATCAACACCACTCCCCCATAAAACACAGATCTAAGGTTATGATGGGTATAGAGGTGAAGATAACTGAAAACTCTTGGTAAATAGATTATATTGTTAAATATCAGGTTTTACAGTATCTATACCATAATTTGTCATTGCTTCAGAGTATTATAAGCTTAGAAGAAATGTTTTGACTAGATAAGCATCACTCTATCCTAATAACTATAGACAGATCTAAGTATTAACAATATTTTCCTAACATAGATATGAACATTCAATGTTCGGAATATGACAAGAACTGCAGTAATTATTGTTAGCTATATCTGATATTTCTTCTTTAGATATGAAGTTTGCTAATGTGTAGTTATCACCGTTTGTTGAATACCATATCTCAACACTATAACCTCTACGACCAACAACTCTAGGTCTACAACTTAACCAATACTCACGGTTTATAGAATCTATTAGAAGATCACCAGCACCTCTCCAAGATCCAGGATCAAAACTTGGAGGATCAAGAACAACACCAACAAACTTCTTCAACCTAAAAACACTCTGAGGATCAACCATAGACACACACCAGATAAAACAAAAAACAGTAGAGATATTTAAACTTTAGTTTTCGATTCTCAACGTTAGTAATAATATTTAGATTGTTTATGGCAAAAAGGGAGTTGTTAAATATAATTGGATTAGCTGGTTTTTGCCCTTGCATAAGGTGGTATATAGTCTTCGACTTGTGCTGGATCGAATATTATCTTGATTCCTTTTTCTGCTGATAAATATGTGTGCATCATTAGTTGTACAACGAGGTAGCCGTCGTACCAGTTTTCTGAAGGTATTTTATTTGCTAAGAATGATTCTACCATATGTCTATCTTCTGCTTGGTATCCATATGTAATTGCTTCATCTGGTATTATAGGCATCAACCCTTGTTCAGCATTTTGTTTCTCAACGAATTCTTCTGTTGGAGGTATCTTTATGTTTCTGCTAAGGAATGTGAAGAGCTCTGGCTGTAGAGTGTTTATGTATAGACTGTATTCAGGTCCTAGAACTTCGAATGATAGTCTTAACCCTGCTCCAATAAATGACCATGATGTTCTCGTCTCTGTTAATACTATATTCCCTTCATCATCTTCATAAGTTACTACAGCTAGTGCATAATCTTCTGCTGGTTCTTTCGAAAAATCTACTCCAAACCTTTTCTTAAGTTCTTCTACATACTCTTTCCTAAGCCATTTAAGTATAGCTGTTTCACCATATACATACCTAGGCTTTAAACTATCTTTACTTTTCCTAGGGTCATAGAGGAAGTACCTAGCAGCTTCTAAGCTATGGCACATCATATCGAGAAGAACACCTCCACCAGATATAGATGGTCTCCAGAACCATACGTTATGAGGACCACTATGTTCTTCAGCTGCTCTCGCAAGGTAAGGTCTTCCAGAATATTTAGCACCTATACTCCATATAACTTCTTTACCTTTTGTTACAGAAGGCATGAATACTTGGTTCTCTAGATAACCATGTAGAAGACCTCCTTTCTCAACAGCGTTAAGCATCTCTTTAGCTTCTCTAACATTTCTAGCAAGAGGTTTCTCAACAACAACACCTACCAGGTTACCTCTCCCTTGCCTAGCTTCTTCAGCAACATACCTAGCGTAAAGTACGTGGGTATCATTTGGTGTTAAAATCCAAACAGCATTAACATTCGGATCCTTCAGCAAATCCCATACATTGTCATAAACCTTAGGTCTACCTAAACCTAGTTGTTCAGCAAAAGATACAAGCTCTTTCGCTTTCTCAATAGTTCTAGAGTATATAGCAACAACATCAGCATTCCTAATACCTGCAAAAGCTCTTAGATGGAACCTTGCAACAAAACCTGCACCTATAATACCTATACCCAATCTTTTCACAGATCCCACCTACATACCTAGAGTACGTAGGGTTTAGGTCTGGTAATAAGTTTTAATCAGCTGTAAACAACTTAACCACTTCTCCTTCATCTCATTTCCCTCCCCTTCCTCGGGTTTCACTGTTTGCTGAGGGAGCTTGGGGTGACCCAGGCATCCCTGTATACATATAAAAAGCCTTTAACCATATGTTCATAGTACCTATAGAGTCTCTACCAGTCTCAAATCTACAACTCTTGCAAATAGCAAACCTAGAGATACGTAGGTAGTTCTCTTTAGGAAGGACGAAAACGATGTTACGCATTACAAGGGTTTCCCCGAGGCAATCATCTGTGAAATAGCTGTCTGTAGTTAGTTGTAGATATGTTTTTCTTGTCTCGGGGTTCTCTGTATTGGGTCGGGTTCTCATTC